>Ga0172379_10000134_pt1 | contig 200580 bp, 205 predicted proteins | sample GrowelOW334metaG_FD_119756 | JGI IMG/M metagenome (GOLD analysis project Ga0172379, IMG submission 119756) | Groundwater microbial communities from an aquifer near a municipal landfill in Southern Ontario, Canada - Groundwater well OW334 metaG | ecosystem: Environmental > Aquatic > Deep...
AATTTCATATCTAAACTTTGGAACAAGGAGACTTCGAACGTGACGGCGGCGGCTTTTTTAATCGGTTTTGCTTCGCTAGCCTCGCGTATCGTCGGCTTGTTGCGAGATCGTTTGTTGGCCGGTCATTTTGGCGCGGGCGACATGTTGGATGCTTATTATGCGGCTTTTCGTTTGCCGGATTTTTTCTATCAATTGATTGTGCTGGGCGCTCTCTCGGCGGGTTTCATTCCAGTCTTCACCGAATATTTGGAAAAGCACGGTCACGGGGATGCTTGGAAGTTAGCTGAAAAAGTTTTCACAACCATTGCTTTGATTCTTGGCGCCGTCTGTCTCGTGCTCGCGCTTTTGGCCGATAAGATCGTGCCTTGGACCGTGCCGGGTTTTTCGGGCGATAAGCTGGCCATGACCATCACGCTTTCGCGCATCCTGCTCATCTCAACTTTTACGTTGGGGCTTTCGGCGGTCATGGGCGGAGTCTTGCAGGCTACAAGACGTTTCGTGGCTTTTTCTTTAGCTCCGGTTTTGTATAACGTGGGCATCATTATCGGTATCATTGGTTTTACGCCCTCTTTTGGCGTAGCCGGCGTGGCTTACGGCGTTGTTTTAGGCGCTGGTTTGCATTTTCTGGTTCAAACTTTAGTGGCTGTACCCATGGGCTTTAAACGCATTCAACCGCCCAGCTTCAAAGATCCGGGCGTGCTCAAGATTTTAAAACTTATGGTTCCGCGCATTGCCGGTCTGGCGGCCCAGCAAGTCAACCTCATCGCGCTTTTGGTTTTGGCCTCGACTCTTGAATCCGGATCAATTTCGGTTTTTAATTTGGCCAATAATTTACAATACGTGCCTATCGGGCTGATTGGAATTTCTTTTGCCGTGGCGGCTTTCCCGGCTTTTTCAAAGTTTGCGGCATTGCGTGATTTGGACGGTTTGCGCCAGTCGTTTTTAACAACTACCCGCAAGATACTTTTTTTCATCGTGCCATGTACGGCGCTTATGCTACTTTTGCGGGCGCAGATCGTTCGTTTGGTTTTAGGCGCCGGCGTTTTTGACTGGACAGCCACTATCCGCACGTCCGATGTGCTCGCCATATTCGTTTTATCGCTCATCGCCCAGGCTATGATCCCGCTGGCCGCCCGGGTTTTTTACGCCTTGCAAGATACTAAAACGCCTCTTTACGTGAGTCTTGTCTCTCTGGTGGCCAACGTCGGCCTGGCTCTTTTACTGTGCGAGCCTTTTGGTATTTTGGGTCTCGCGTCTGCCTTTACGGTCGACGCGTTTGCCCAATTTTTAGTCCTTTGGTATCTGCTCCGTCGCAAATTTGGACATTTGAACAGCAAGGACGTCGGCAAGTCTCTGACTAAAATCATCCTAGCCTCAATCGCTTTGTTTGGCTTTGGCTGGGTCGCTCGTCAGGCGGTCGGCACCATTTTCCCGCTCAGGACTTTCTGGCAGGTGGCTTTGCAAGCCGGAGCCTCAATCGTCGTGGGTTGCGGAGCGTTTTATGTCGTCGCTTCGTTGCTCCGCATTGATGAGATGAGGGATTTTATCAACACTATCAAACTCAAGCTTTATCGCCAGGCTAAGATTGAAGAGGGCGCTGAGAAGGCGGGTATCTGAGTTGATTCCTCTGCCTTGATGCAAACATCAAGGCTGTCTCCTTTCTAAAAGGAGACACGGATTCTGAAAACCCCTGCCCCTTTAACAAGGGGTAGTTATTTAGTTGCCAAGTTACTTTGAAACTGCTCCTTGATAAAGGAGCTGGCGAGCAAAGCGAGACACGGCGTTCGCGAACGCCGTGTCGAGACTGAGGATTTCCGAACCCCTTTTTGTAAAAGGGGAGATTTGGCATAACGTGCCAAATCGGGGGAAATCTCCGGTAGTACTTTGTTCAGAATGACAAAAAGACGGCTCCTAGGGTATGATATGTCCAGTATGAAAAAATCCATGACTTTTCTCGCGCTGACCATCAGTCTCGCGGGGTTATCTTTTTTTGGTTGGGGCTGCTCAAAACAGTCAACAGCGACTAGTGATCAGCGGTCAGTCGATCAGACTCAGCTGACAGCGACGAGCACGCAGAATACGGCGACAACGACCGAAGAAGTGGTGGCCGTTGAGCCAAAACCGTTGGCTTATTTATTGTTAACTAAGGACGCCAAGGTGGTTGTTAGGCGCGGCGTGGATGAAACTCAAGGTGTTTCTGAAATGGAATTATACGAGGGTGATGAAGTCGAAGTCACGGCTGGCGAGGCGAGATTGCTTTATCCGGAAACCGGCATGTCGGTTTTACAGCCAGGCACAAAACTCAGGTTAATCCCGCAAGGCCAACCCAAAGAAGGCGGACTCGGTCTGCAGTTATTGCTTGAGGCAGGCAAAGTCTGGACCAGGCTCGAGAGATTATTGGGTAAAGATGAGTCATTGTCAGTTGATGCTAACAGCGTTGTAGCCACTGTCCGCGGAACGGGTTTTGGCATTGGAATCAACGATGGAAAAGTTAACGTGAGCGTGGCAGATCACCAGATAGAAGTTTCGACCAGCGTCATTCTGAATGTCGGGACCAAAGTTACTCAATCGGTCACTTTGGCGGCGGGAAACGGCTTAACCCTTGATCCAGCGTCGCTTAACAAAATGACGGACTTGAAGACGGAGATGTTGAAAAATATCCGCACGTTGACCAGCACGGAAAAAAAGCAACCCGAGTATCTTTTTGGCCAGGCCAGAATCGCGCCCGGAGAACTCAAGCGCCCGGCTAATCCTTTCCGGTGGAGCGCTCTCATGGCTTGGGACGACCGCTTGAGCGATAGGTTGCAACCAGAAAACGTCAAACAGTGGCTAGGCTCAATCCTTTGGATCCAACAACATCAGACTGAGTTGAGACAGGCGGAACGGGTATTCCAGGCCAGCACCTCAACTCCGGTCAGATTCCAGATCCCTCTTAAGGAGATCAAATTCATAATGCCGACAACCACTCCAGCGCTCCGAGGACCGTCATCTTAGTATGAAATTCTGGTTGGCTTATAAATTCAGAGGGGCTGATCTGGATGAACTTAAAGTCCAGCTGGCTGAGCTTAGGAGCCTGCTCGAAGCAAAAGGTCACGAAGTGGTGACCATGATTGAAAGTATCCAAAACTGGAATTGGCAGTCGCAACCTAAAACAGAAGTCCTCCAAGCGCAATATAAATTAGTTAAAGATTGCGACGCGGCGCTTTGCGTCTATACATCAGAAGATCCCAGCGAAGGTCGGGGTTTTGATGTTGGCTTGTTTGCCGGCATGGGCAAGCCGACAATTATGGCCATTCACAAATCCCTGTCCATTCCTTTTACTGAGGCTTTTTACAGCGAAAACCCGGCTAATCAGCAACTTAAGTTTGATCCAGTCATCAGGTTTGAGAGTTTTGGGGATATGGTTGATCAAATAGTGGACTAACAGCTTGATTATTAGGCGTATTTAAGGCAGAATAGCCTAACCTCCCATTGTCATTTCGACCGAAGTGAACGGAGGTGAACGTAGCGGAGAAATCCCTTGCTTAAAACTGTTGATTAAGGGATTCCTCGACTACGTCACCTTAAGCTCCCGGGTGACTCCGCTCGGAATGACAATACAGTTTTATGGATCAAAAACTAATCAGAAATTTCTGCATCATCGCGCATATAGACCATGGCAAGTCCACGTTGTCGGATCGGCTTTTGGAAATCACGGGAACTGTCGATAAACGGAAGATGAAGGAGCAGGTTTTGGATACCATGGATTTGGAGCGGGAACGCGGCATCACTATCAAACTTCAGCCGGCGCGCATGGCGTTCACGGCCAAAGACGGCGTCGAATATCAGTTAAATTTAATTGACACGCCGGGACACGTTGACTTCAACTATGAAGTTTCTAGATCTCTCGCGGCTGTGGAAGGCGCCGTCTTGCTCGTAGACTCGACGCAGGGCGTGCAAGCCCAGACGATCGCGAATTTATATCTGGCTATTGAACAGGATTTAACCATCATTCCCGTCTTGAATAAAATTGATTTGCCTAACTCGGAAGTTGAGCGTCGCGCCGAAGAGCTGATGAAGCTGATCGGGTGCAAGCGCGAAGAAATACTTTCCGTTTCGGGTAAGACAGGGGAGGGCGTGCCGGAATTGTTGGAACGCTTGGTGCGTGACGTCCCTCCGCCGCGCGGTAATCACAGCAAACCGTTTAGGGCTTTGATTTTCGATTCAAAGTACGACGAGTACAAAGGTGTCGTCGCATATGTGCGCGTCTTGGACGGCATAGTTAAAACCAATGAGGCAATACGTTTCATCGCCACTCAATCGCAAGGCCAGGCCTTGGAAGTCGGATATCTCAAGCCTGAATATAGGACTACGGCTTTTTTGGAATCAGGCGAGATCGGTTACGTTGTTTCCGGACTTAAAGATATTGAGGCCGTCAGAGTCGGCGATACGGTCACACTTGCGCAGTCACAGTACTCAGTACTCAGTACTCAGACAGGACGATTAGGACGTGGGACGACTGGGACGTTAGAGGACGTTGAGCCTTTGCAGGGCTATCGCGAGGTGCGGCCCATGGTTTATGCCGGTATTTTTCCGAACGAAGGCAACGAGTATGAGCATTTGCGTGACGCTTTGATGAAGCTCAAGCTTTCGGATGCGTCATTGCAGTTTGAGCCGGAGCATTCGACGGCCTTGGGTTTTGGATTCCGTTGCGGATTTTTGGGCATCCTCCATCTGGAAATAGTCAAAGAAAGATTGGAACGGGAACATAACATGGAGATTGTGGCCACTCTGCCCTCGGTGGCTTACGAGGTAACTTTGACGAATGGTGAAGAAAAAGTCATCAAATCACCTTTGGATTTTCCGGATCCTTCACACCTCAAAGAAGCTCGCGAGCCTTGGGTCAAAGTCGACATTGTCACGCCCTCCGATTATCTGGGCAATGTCATGGCTTTGGTGCAGGATCGCCGCGGCATTTATCACAATACTGAATATTTTGACGCGCAACGGGCCGTGTTGCATTACGATATGCCGCTTTCCTCGGTCATCGTTGACTTTCACGACAAGCTTAAGAGCGCCACGGCCGGTTATGCGTCATTAAGTTACGAATTTGCCGAATTTAAACCCTCGGATATTATCCGGTTGGATATTCTGGTGGCCGAAGAATCCGTAGCGGCCTTTGCCACTTTGATTCACGAGTCGGAAGCTTACCGTTACGGCAAATACGTCGTGGAAACTTTAAAAGAATCTTTGCCGCGTCAGCAGTTTGTAGTTAAAATCCAGGCGGCCATAGGCAGTAAGATCATTGCCAGCGAAAAGCTTTCAGCTTATCGTAAGGATGTGTTGGCTAAGCTTTATGGCGGTGATCGCACGCGCAAGGATAAACTTTTGAAAAAACAGAAAAAAGGCAAGGAGCGCATGATGAGCATGGGCAAGGGCCGTGTCGAGATCCCGAGCGACACGTTCATTAAAGTTTTAAGAAGGAATTAACCAATTAATTAATTTGTCATTCCGAACATTCTGTCATTTCGAGCGAAACGGAGTGAAGTCGAGAAATCGTATAAACAGAAGTTGCTCAGTCACATTCGATCGACGATTTCTCGACTGACGCTCGAAATGACAGATGGGGTAGAAATGACATATGCGAACTATGAACCAAAAAACCGTCAAGACAATCTGGAAAATTGTGGTGATTTTCGTGGCTATTGCCATGGTGTTGGGCTTAGCCATGCCGTTTTTCAGCTTTTAATTTCTCGATAAAGAGGATAAGCGTATCATGCGGACCACACGCACCATGCGGATCATGCGTATCTAATTAACTCTTTCTAGTTTCTAGTTTTAAGTTTCTAGTGTATGGCTAAGTCTTGGCAGTGCGTTACAGTAGATGTCGGCAGAGTCCAGCTTGGCCAAGGCGTGGTTTTGCATCCCATTGCCGTCAAGATGCTCGCGAATCGCGGGCTTTTTTCGGACGAAGAAATCACAACCTTTTTGAATCCATCCTGGGACAAGGGGATCCATAATCCTTTTTTGTTTACGGCCATGCGTCCGGCCGTGGACAGAATTTTTAAAGCCATTGAATCCCACGAACACATCATCATCCACGGCGATTATGACGCGGACGGCGTGACAGGATCGGCTGTTCTGGCTGAGATGCTAAAAATACTGGCGTCAAAAATCCCTCTAAATCTCCCTTTATCCAGGGAGACTTTTGACAACCCCCTCGATAAAGGGGGCGAAGGGGGATTTCCGGAAAGGTTTTTTTCTGTTGCCTCAACGATCGACATCTACATTCCGCATCGCGAGAAAGAAGGATATGGTCTCAACGCTGAAAGCATTGAGTTGATTAAAGCCAGGGGAGCGGATTTGTTGATTACGGTTGATTGCGGCATAGCCAATGTCGCCGAGATTCAGCGAGCCCGTGAGCTGGGCATGGACGTCATCGTCGTCGATCACCACCAGTTTGGCGAAGAGTTGCCGGACGCGATTTTGATACATCCCAAATTGCCGGGGGAGATTTATCCTTTTAAAGATTTGGCCGCGGTGGGCGTGGCCTGGAAAGTCGCCTGCGCTTTGGCTATCGACGGCCGAGCCAGAGGATATGACATTCCGGTAGGTTGCGAAAAATGGTTGCTGGATTTAGTAGCCATCGCCACCATCACCGACATCGTCCCGCTGGTGGGCGAAAATCGCGTGCTCGAAAAATTCGGTTTAGTCGTTTTGAACAAATTGCGGCGGCCAGGCATCAAAGCTTTGGTGGAATCAGCTTGTTGGAAGAAAGGCGAGCTTGATTCGGAGTCAATCGGTTTTGTGATCGGACCGCGCATCAACGCCGCGGGGCGCATGGAACATGCTTATTTGGCGGTTGATCTTATGTTGGAGGAGAGCCCGGAAGAGGCGGTCCGCAAAGCCGCGGCCTTGGAGACGGTCAATCGTAGTCGGCAAAAAGCGACCGAGTCGCTTATGCAAGAAGCTAAAGCTAACATTCTGGAAATAGAGGGTGAAGCTTTGATTTTTGCCTGGTCGGAAAATTGGTCGCCTTCCCTGGTCGGCCTGGCGGCTGGCAGATTTACCGATACCTGGGGCAAACCATCGGTTTTTGTAGGTAAATATCAAGGTGTTTGGATTGGTTCAGGTCGGTCTATCCCGAGTTATGACATTACGGCCGCTTTGCGCGAAGTTGGGCAGGGTTTGTTGACGCGTTATGGCGGGCACACGCAAGCCTGCGGGTTCAGTTTGGCGGAAGACGAACACGTCGCACAGTTTGCCGTGGCTATGCGCCAACATGCGGCACAAAAGTTAGTGCTGGGCGATCTTAAACCTTTTTTGAATTTTGAATGCGAATTAAAGTTGGATGAGATTGATTGGATGCTGTTGGATACTTTGAAACAATTTGAACCTTTCGGCGATAAGAATCCCAAGCCGCTTTTCGCGACCTATAATCTTAAAGTCGTGAGTTCATCCTTGGTTGGCGCCTCGCAAAACCACATTCGCGCCATTCTCAAATCGCCCACCGGCAAGACTCAAAAGTTTATGGGTTTTTACCGGGGAGATTTAGCGGGTATAATGACCCCGGGAGCCAGCGTGGATGTCATCTATGAAATTGGCAGTTCGGAATGGAATGGAAACCGTGAGATACAATGTAAGCTTATAGACGCACGACCACATTTTAAATAATTCAAAATGCAAAGAGCAAAATTCAAAATGTTGGTGGCCTTCGGCATTTATTATAAAGTTGAAAAATCCCGAAGGGATACCGACATTTTGCTCTTTGAATCTTGAATTGCTAAATATTATGCATTTACAGATATACACAGACGGGGGAGCGAGGGGTAATCCTGGGCCGGCCGGTATCGGAGTGGTGGTTGTGGATAAAGCTAAAGGCGTTGTCATCGAAGAACATTCGGTGTTTTTGGGCAAAATGACTAATAATCAGGCTGAATACAGAGCGGCTATCCTGGCTTTGGAAAGAGCCGTGGCTTTGGATGCCCAATCAGTCGAACTAATCGCGGACAGCGAGCTGATCATCAAGCAAGCCAGAGGTGAATATAAAGTAAAAAATGCTGACTTAGCTCAACGATTTTTGGAATTAAAAAATTTGGAAACAACACTGGGCGGACGCGTGCAATACCGCCATGTAATGCGCCAGCACAACAAGCGGGCCGATGCTTTGGCTAACAAGGCCATGGACCAGGGGCAGAGCCGATAGCGCACCACGAGGATTACGCGGACCATGCGCACCCAGCGTCAATATTTTTTATGTTTTACGTTTGATACGTCTGGTCCGTTTGATACGTTTGGTTCGCGAGAGTAATCCACATGCCCCAGGGGCGTTTTTTGTGCTATGATTAGGGCAGATGAAAAGGAGGAAAACTTTCATTAATAAGACTAAAAAACGTCGGGCGTTCCATGAGATTATGACGCCCGGATTTTGGCGCGCGCACCATCTCATACCGGCGTTTATTGCTTTGGTTGGTTTAGGTATGGCGCTAGGTATCGCGCATTTTTCCTCGCTTCAGCCTTATAAAGCGATGGCCATGGTTGGGGATAATGTTCGAGGTTGGGCTTGGTCTGATGCCATTGGTTGGATTTCTTTGAACGATCAGAATCCATCTTCCTGCGGTACGCCGCCTTGCGGCAATTACGGTCTGAATGTCGCGCCAACCGCCAGCGTGCAATTGGATGGTAACAATGGGCAGACTTTGAACGGATTTGTTTGGTCCGATAATGTCGGATTTATTTGTTTTGGCAACAGTTGCAATATCCCGGCTTGCAGGGGCGTGTTTTTGCCCTCGCCTCCTGGCACTGGTTTTTATTCTTACGTTGATCCCATCACGGATACCAACCCCAAAAAGGTTCATGGCTGGGCCGTCATCTGCAACGAAAAAGATTCAGGTTGGATTTCTTTAAATTGTGAAGAGACGGGCACTTGCCATACGCCGGCTCAACCAACTGATCTGCATTATCGTCTGGTTTACAATCCTCTTGATCAAAAATTTTACGCCGATCCTTTTAACGGTCAGCCGGCTTTGAGCCAGGGCGAACCTTTTGGATGGAATGGGAACAACGACGGTACGGGTTTGGGTTATATCAGTTTTTATCCGAACGTCGGTTCGCCGGACGGCATGCATATCGTCCCACCCGCTGAGGTTTGCAATAACGGGCTTGATGATAACTTTAACGGGCTGACTGATTGCGCTGATCCGATTTGCGTGGGCACGCCTTTTTGCCCTGTCGGTTGCCCGGGCGTCTGCGTGACTGGTGCGACTCAGGCTTGCGTGACGGGTGGCGGAGAAGCCGGAACTCAAACCTGCACGGTGGCTTGCGCTTGGGATGCTTGCGTAGCCTTGCCTCCACCGCCCCCGGAGCCGGATCAACCGGTTTGCGAGGATAACCCCGCTTGTGTTGGATTGGCGGGTGAAGCTTTAGCTAATTGCTGTTGCAACGACAACATGACCAATGGCGCGCATCCGTTGGATTGCCTTGATCTGCTCTGCATCGCCCAGGCGCCTAAAGTCTGTTCGGCCTGGTCAAAAGTCGTCACCGGCAATATTTACGCCGGGACCGGTATTTCCGGCACGCAAGCTCCTAAGGCGGTCAGCACGGGCAACGTCAAATATTGCTTGAGATCAAACGGCACGATTGATTGGACCAGTGAATCCAGCTGTAAGCAGGAAAGCGCCGGGGCAATCGCCCTGCCGTCATCTACGAATTTCTACCGTAATCAGTTGGGTTTCTTGGATCTGGAAGGCATCAGGGGCGGGCGGTACGGCGAAGTTGTGCCTATCAACTCATCGGATGATCTTCCGACTAATCTGGCCGGCAAAGTTTATCGTTATACCGCGGGCGGTACTTTTGAGCTTAAATCCAAAACTTTTGTTAACGGCTCTGCTCCGATTAGTCGCGGCAATGGTTTGCTTTTCATCGACGGAGGCAACCTCAAAATATCCGGCGATGTCCAATACACAGCTGATCCTGTCCAAGGCAGTTTGCGTAATCTGGCTTCCTTTGGAGTAGTGGTCGTCAAAAACGCGGTTGGCATGGGCGGAGACGTGGATATCGATCCGGCCGTCCAGAAAGTGTCCGGGACCTATTTTGCGGAGGGCCTATTCTCGACTGGTTCGATTAAAACCACCAATCCGGCTTTGTCTGACTTTAATTTAAAGATTATCGGCATTCTCGTCGCTCAACAGTTTAGGCTTCAACGCAATAACGACAACCCCTCGGTCCCGGCCGAAGAAATTATTTTTGACGGTCGAGCCGTGGTTAATCCGCCTCCTGGCATGCAAGACGCCAGCCAATCCCTGCCCAAAGCAGACGTTTCATTTTGATTTATGTCACTTTTTTTCAAAGATAAAACTAAAAATTTCATTGGCATAGACATCGGGCTCTCCGGGGTCAAGTTGGTTGAGTTGGCTAATGATGGGGGACATGCCAGATTGGTGACTTACGCTTATTGTGATTTGGGGGTTAATAATTTTGAAACTCTTTTTAATGAACGTATCGAGGAAACGGCCAAAATTATTAAAGACATGTTGAGCAAGGCTAAATGTACGACTAAAAATACCGTGGCGGCCGTGCCTGTCTCCTCAGTTTTTTCTTCCATCATCAGCGTCCCGGCCGGCAATGATAAGGAACTGAAAGCGGCCATTGCCTGGGAAGCTAAAAAACTTATTCCAGTGCCGCTGGATGAAATTCAACTTGACAGCAAAGTCATCGACGGGGGAGGCAAGGCGGACGGAGGCAAGAAAATCAGCCGGGTGTTGCTGACTGGAGCCCCTAAAACTCTAGTTAATCGGTATATTGACTTGCTCAACCGACGTTGCGGTTTGAATTTGCTTTCGCTCGAGACGGAGGCTTTTGCCCAGATTCGTTCGCTGATCGGACGTGACAGGTCGAGCATCATGGTGATTGACATTGGTTTTCAGCGCACCAATATTTCGGTGGTCGAAAACGGCATACCTTTCCTCAACCGTTCGATCGCGGTAGGCGGCGATTCCATCACGCAAACTATTTCGCAGATGTTGGGCATCACTTATCAGCAGGCGGAGACCATGAAGCGCGACATTCGATCTTTGGAATCATTTGCGCCGTCGGGCGATTTGGCGCCTATTCTAACCACGCTCATGAAACCGATTATCAACGAAGTTAAATATTCGTTCTCGCTTTACCAGGGCCAGGGCGGGCCGGGCGAACAGCGTAAGATTGATAAGATAATTTTGACGGGAGGTTCGGCGCTGTTGCCGCGCTTGCCCGAGTTCATCACCCAGCTTATGAATGTTAACGCGTATTTGGGCGATCCGTGGGCCAGGGTGGTTTATCCGACGGATCTCAGGCCGATTTTGGATGAGATAGGTTCGCGTTTTTCGGTCAGCATAGGTTGTGCCATGCGAGACATCACGGATTAATTATGAGAATGCAAAATGCAAAAAGCAAAGAGCAAAATTTTGGAAGCCTTCGGCACTATGAAATAATATCCCGGAGGGATTCCGGCATTTTGAATTTTGAATTTTGAATTTTGCTTTAAATCATGTCAGATATTTCTCTCCTCCCCCAAGATTTTAGGGAAAAAGAGGAGCAATTGAAGAAAGAGCAAGCCACCGAGCAAGTCCCGGCTGAGACGGCGTCGATGCACGTGCCTCAAGAGGAAGGCGAGGACGTGGAGATTATTGAGGTTGAAGAAGGGGAAGTTGACCAGGTGCTTAAGAATGAGCCCTTGCTTTCGCGCATTATTTACCAGACCGGCGCTTGGTTCGAAAAAATGCGGGACGATCTTTTTTCTCCCAGACAAGTCGAACCGCCGGCTAAATCCCCGCCGCAATTTTTCCAACCAGCTAAAAAAACAGTGGTCAGTAGTCAGGGTTCAGTGATCAGCCCTAGCGCTAAACCGCCTATTGCGGCTCCACTCAAACCTGTAACGCCGTCAGCTACTCCGAGTCCGGTTACTCCTCAACCCACAACCATCAAGCCGGTGGAGGGCCTGCGTCCCAAAGCCAGAATCATACCTTCGTCCACCAGCCCGAGACGTGTCAGAATCATCAAGCGGGTGCGTAAACCGGTTCACGTCAGCTTATTGGATGAGGGATTGGTGCGTGAGATGCAGGTTAACATCCCTAAACGTAAATTTACTCTGGTCTTCCTGACGCTTTTCTTTGCGGCGGTTTTCGTCTCGGCTTTTTTCCTTTTAGATCAACAACAGGCCAGGGCCATAGAATCCAAACAGGCGGCCAATCAGGAATTCCAGACTTTAGAAGGTCAAATCAAGGAATTGCAAGGCAAATGGTCAACGTTCAGCGATCTGGAGCCCAGGCTGATTGCCTTGAATGGCTTATTGGGTCAGCATATTTCCGTTTTAAATGTCCTGAAATTGTTGGAGCAGAGGACTCTGGCCACGGTTTCTTACAGCGGCTTTTTGATGGATAGCGCCGGTCAAATCCACCTGAACGTTACGACTCCCGGTTATGAAGCGGCGGCCAAGCAATTGCAAATTTTTAAAGAATCTCCGGAGATTAAGTCAGCCGAAGCCAACGCCTTTTCCTATGTCGAAGCCACGACGGATCAATCAGCTTCCGTGAATTTCCAGCTCACCCTGCAACTTCAGACGCGCGCTTTACTTTTCGAGAAACCGCTCTCGGAGCGTTGAGGGATTTTTCCTGCGGCTGTGCGCGGCACGGCCTTGGGAAGCAAATCTTCTTAACATGCCATCCTCATCGGACATAAAAATTACGCCTCAGGAGTCGGCTGACCTTCGACACGAGTTTAAGTCTGACGCGGCCGCGGCTGCAGCCGAGACGCCTAAGCCGAAACTCAAACGCCCGTCGAGAATCTTTACGGATTATTATGGTTCGGTTTTTTTGCTTTTAGTCGCGGTTTACGTGACGGGAGGTTTCTTTTTCATTAAACCTAAGATTGACGAAAATAAACAGATAGAAGCCGACACCAAAGCTCTGAACCAGCAAATCGACAATGATAAAAGTTATTTTGACGGTCTGACGGGTTCTGTGGCGGCGGCTCAAAGCATTGCCCCGGATGTGCTGACCAAAGTCGATCAAGCCTTGCCGCACGAAGGAAGCATCCCTGACCTTTTGGTTCAGTTGAGCGCGGCTGCGGTCGGTACGAATGTCGTGCTTTCCAATATTGTGTTTGATGGTGTCGGCAAAGTCCCGTCTACGGTTGCATCAACCCAGACGATCAACATGACGCTGACGGTCACGGCCAAGGATTATGCCACGCTCAAAGGTTTTCTGCGCGCCTTGGAGACCAGCCTCCGGATTTTTGATATCCAAACTATCTCAGTGGGCGGCTTTAGCGGCGAGAAAGTCAATTTCAATTTGCAGTTGAAATCTTATTATTACCCGTCTAAATAATTCAAAATTCAAAATGCAAAGTTCAAAATTATTGAGGCCTAACGGCAAAAATTATATAAAATCCCGAAGGGATACCGACATTTTGCTTTTTGCTTTTTGCTTTTTGCTTTATCGAATATGGCCTTAAAGATCGCCCCCTCACTTTTCGCCAGGATCCTGCTAGGCATCTCGGCTTTGTTAGCTGTGGGCGTGGTCTATTGGTTTTTATCCAAAACGTTGGAGTCTTTGCCCATGTCGACTATTCCCACGCCGCGCAAAGCTCAGGGCTTCAATCCCAAGGCGGATATTTCAAAACAACCGATTTTCAACGAGCTGCAGGATAAATTTATAGTCACCGCGCCCGATATGCCGCTCGGCCGGGACAATCCTTTTGTGCCTTACAAATCAACGGGATCCCTGGAAGTTCCGCCCGAAGGCTTATCCATCCCCGGCACGAATCTCAAAATCATAATGGCGCCGGCCGTCACTTCGACTGAAGCCGCGCCTACCAGTAGCCCCATGCTATGAACGACCAGATTTTAAATTTACTTCAAGCCAAAGGTTTGATCGACGACAAGGTCAGGCGGATTGCCGAGGATTTGGTGGCCAGAAGTAAGACGCTGGAGCAGGCTTTGGTGGGCGGAAAATACGTTTCGGACGTTGATTTTGCCAAATATAGAGCCGAGGCGACGGGTGTGACTTACAAAGATTTGACTGATTTCACGCCGGATCCCCAGGTCATGGCCCTGGTTCCCAAACAGATCATGGATAATTTTGACGTTTTGCCGCTTCGGTTAGACGGCGAAACGCTGGAAGTTGTTTTGCGCGATCCGCAGGATTATCAAGCCGTGGAATCACTAGAATTTTTAACTTCGGAAAAAGGTTGGAAGCTTAAAATATTTACGGCTCCGGCCTCACAACTTAAGCGCGTTAGCAAGAGTCTTAAAGGATTGAGCACCGAAGTCGAGGGGGCTTTGGAGCAGGCTAAAGGCAAGTATGAGAAGGCCAAAGAGGAAGAGGGGGAATTGTCCGGCAACATTGAGGAAATTATCAAAGGCGCGCCGGTTTCGCGCATTATTTCAGTTATTATGCGGCACGCGGTCGAGGCGGGCGCTTCGGATATTCACATCGAGCCCATGGAGAACGAGTCGCGCATCCGTTACCGCATAGACGGCGTGCTTAGGACTTCGCTTAGCCTGCCGATTTACGTCCATCCGGCTTTAGTTTCCCGCGTCAAAGTCATGGCTAACCTCAAGATTGATGAAACGCGCATTCCGCAGGACGGCCGCATCACGCAAAGCATCAATGGCAAAAAAATCGATTTTCGCATTTCGACTTTGCCCGTGGTTGATCACGAAAAAGTCGTGATGCGTATTTTGGATACCACGGCCGGCGCACCGACTTTGGTCAACCTCGGTTTCCGGAAAGAGTATATCGACATCATGATGATTGAAATCAAAAAACCGCACGGCATGTTCCTCATCACCGGTCCAACCGGTTCGGGTAAATCAACCACTTTATTTGCGGCACTGAGCACGTTAAATGCGGATGGCGTCAATATCTCCACGCTGGAAGATCCGGTGGAATATTTTATCGCTGGAGTCAACCAATCGCAGATTAAACCCGAGATTGGCTACACGTTTGCCACCGGTTTGCGCGCTCTTTTGCGCCAAGATCCCAACGTGATTATGGTGGGTGAAATCCGCGATAAGGAAACGGCTGAGTTGGCCATTCATGCCTCTTTGACCGGCCACCTCATCTTCTCGACTTTGCACACCAACGACGTTTACGGCCTGGTGCCGCGCTTGATTGACATGGGCGTCCAGCCTTTCTTACTGGCGGCTACCATGAACCTGGGTGTGGCCCAACGCTTGGCGCGCAAAATTTGTGAGAACTGCAAGGAAGAGCAGTCCATCCCGCCAGAAACGGTCAAACAGTTGACGGATGAGCTTAAGAAAATTCCTCCCAAATATCTGACTAAGGTCGATCAGACCAAGCCGTTGGTTTTTTACCATGGCAAAGGTTGCGTCAAATGCAGCAATACGGGTTATACGGGCCGCACGGCTGCGGCCGAGCTCTTCCAGTTCACGCCTCAAGCGCAAAGATTGATCGAGGAAGGTTTTGCGGCCAGCAAATTTCGTGAGGAATTCGCGCGCCAGGAGATGATGACCTTGCGTCAGGATATGATTCTCAAAGCCGTCGAGGGTTTGACCACGGTCGAAGAAGTCATGCGCTTGAGCCAGGAAGCCGCGGAAACAGAATAAATTTATGGACAAAGTAACCATCCTGCAAATCGAAGACGACGCGTTTTTGGCCAATATTTACTCGCAGAAACTTGAGAGCCTTGGTTTTGAGGTGCTGGTGGCAGGTTCGGGCGAGGAAGGATTAAAGATGCTGACCCGCGTCACACCGGGTTGCGTGCTCTTGGACATCTTATTGCCCGGCATGGATGGTTTCGAAGTTTTGGAAAAGTTAAAAGCCGATCCGGCTACGGCCAGCATTCCTGTGATTATCGTTTCCAGTCTTGGGCAAAGGGAAGATGTGGAAAAAGCTAACCGCCTGGGGGCCGCCGGTTACATGATCAAATCCCATATCAAACCGCAGGACATCGCCAACAAAGTTAACGAAGTATTGCACCGTTGAATATGGAATATGGAATTTGGAATATGGGGTTAACCCTAAATACAAAATTCCAAATTCTAAATTCTAAATAATATGTCAACGTTCAAGTATCAAATCAGGGCGGCGGACGGCAGGATTCAATCCGGCATGGTAGAAGCGCCCACACAAGACGCGGCAGGCGAGGCTCTTTTGGAACGGGATTATGAAATTTTGTCTTTGGAACCGTATAAAGGCGTCGAAGCGGCGGCTCAATCTATCACGCAGTTTTTGAACAGAATCACATCCAAAGAGATGGTGGCGGCCGTGCGCATGCTTTCGGTTATGGTTTCGGCTTCAGTGCCTTTGACTGATTCGGTGCGCAATGTTTCGCGTCAAAGCAAGAATCCTAATTTTAAAATTATCCTGGCGGACGTGGCCAACGAAATCGAAGGTGGCGCGCGGCTTTCCGAGGCTTTAGAAAGATATCCTAAAGTTTTTTCTCAATTTTTCATCAACATGATCCGGTCCGGTGAAACCACGGGTCAGCTTTCAGAAGTTTTGAATTATCTGGCTGACCAGCAGGAAAAGGATTATGACATGATGTCAAAGCTCAAAGGTGCCCTGAGTTATCCGGCTATCATAGTCATTGGCATGGGCATCGCCGGTTTTGTCATGATGGTTTACGTGGTGCCAAAACTAACTCAAGTGCTGACTGAAGCTAACGTCCCGTTGCCCCTAAGTACCAGGATTTTGATTGGGACTTCAGGCTTCATGTCCCAGTTCTGGTGGTTAATCATCATCGCCGTCGTGGTTTTTTCCGTAGGCTTTACGTACTGGATCAAAACAGATTATGGGAGATGGATTTGGGATAAGACCAAGCTCAAGATACCGATTGTCGGACAGCTTTTGCGCGAGATGTATGTCACCCGTTTTTGCCAATCCATGTCAACCTTGATGAAGGGTGGGGTGACCATGGTTCAGGCTTTGGAAATTGCGGCTTCGGTTATGGGCAATGCCGTTTGGAAGCGCATGATTATCGAAACTATTCAAGAAGTTAATGACGGCAATTCGCTAGTCACGGCCATGCAAAAGGAAAAGAGCGTGCCCACCATGGCTATCCAAATGCTGGCCGTGGGCGAGGAAACGGGCCGGTTGGAAGAGGTTTTGAAAAGAGTGGGGGATTTTTATTCCCGAAATGTGGCTAATATGACAGCCAATATCATGACTCTGATCGAGCCGATCATCATGATCATCCTGGGCTTGGCCGTCGGCACCATGGTCTCGGCTATTATGATCCCCATGTATAATCTCTCCTCAGCCGTTTAAAAAAGTGCTATAATTATCAACAGCTAATTTATTTATCGTTTAATTTACTTTTCGTACGTTACTATGAAGACCAAGAAAGGTTTTACGCTCATCGAACTCTTGGTGGTTGTAGCCATCATCGGCTTACTTGCCACCTTGGGTGTTATCGCTTTCCGCGATGCTCAAAAGAAAGCTCGCGATACCAAGCGTTTGGGGGACATGCGCTCTGTCGTAGCCGCTTTTGCCACGGCGAATAACGAAGGCACATATGCTTTGTGCAAGGCGGACTGTTCCGCTGCTCCGGTGGCCGGGGATTTACTGAGCGCGAGCAGGATTTGTAATAAGTGCGGCGCGGGCGGAGTAGTTGATGCCACGATTATCAATCTTGGTAATCTGACCGACCCCTTGTCGACCAATGTGGCACAAGGTGCCTGTGACGGCGTCAAGACGGCTTGTAACTATGCCTATACGGGCGTGGCGCCTTCTTTGAGCGCTTACACGCTTAGTTTTGTCACCGAACAAACAGCGGTGCCTGGCTTGGGCGCGGGTGCCATACACTCGACCAACCAAAACGGGATCGTTAACTAGCAAATTAGATGTCGATTCCAAAAGACGCCCTTCGGGGCGTCTTTTTCGTCCTAAGACGTCCTATTCGTCCTGGGTTATAGGACGTGTAAGGACGATGAGGACGCGTAGGACGGATAAGTATTTTTGATGTATAATATGCTTGTATGAAACTTAGTTCCAAGACAGCTTTTACCATACCAGAGCTGTTAGTTGCTCTTTTGATTGTTGGCATTCTGGGGGCTTTTGCCATTTATGCCATCAATGTCCAGCGTGCTACGAGTCGGGATGCTAAACGCATTTCTGACGTTAGCGTCATGCGGGCCGCCTTAAGCCAATACTGGCTGCAAAAAGCCTCTTACCCGGTGTCAGACGGCACTTATCTGGGTCAAGCGGCGACGGCCAGGTTGGGCGGCAATGGGCTGACGACCTTGGAAGACAATACTCTGCCGATTTTTCTGGATAGTTTTCCGACCGGTCCCGATAGTAATGAATACTATGCCTATCGGGCCAATGAAAACGGTTACAGCCTGTTATTTAAGACCGAGAGAGCGACGGCTTATGGGCCAGCCGGGACTTTTTACGCGCATTCAAGCGGTGTGGATAAACTGGATGAGACTAAATAACGGACTTGAATATGGAATTTAGAATTTGGAATTTTGGGAATGGAATCCGACCTCTAAATACCAAATTCTAAATTCTATATTCTAATCACCACTCATGTTCATAGAAATACTTTTGATTCTGTTGGCCTCCGCCGTATTTGGGGCGGTTTTTGGGTCTTTCGCCAACGTAGTGGCCATCCGTACGCACGATGAATCGAGTTTGTGGGGCAGGTCGCATTGCGTGGAATGCAAAACGCCGTTAAAAATCCGCCATCTGGTGCCTGTCCTTTCGTGGTTGATTCAAAAGGGCAAATGCGAAACTTGCGGCAAGCGCATCCATATCCAATATCCTTTGGTGGAATTGGCCGGCGCATTGTTGGCTATTATTACCGTGGCCAGATACATGTCTGTGCCTCTGGAAATAGCCTGGCCTTGGATTTTATTTGAATTTTTCTTTGGCCTGGCCTTGCTGATTTTTTTGGTCATGGATGCCCGTTGGATGGAGTTGCCTATAGAAATGATGGTGGGAGCCGGTGTGATCTTTACGGTTTGGAATATGCTCTTGCGCGTGGTTTCGGGCGAGCCGGCGGCCGAAGTAGCTTGGTCGCATATCGTGGGTTTTGCCGTGGTTGCCTGTTTCTTTTTATTGCAATGGGTTGTCTCGCGTCGGCGTTGGATCGGATCGGGCGATATCTGGTTGGGGGCCGTCATCGGAGCTGTCCTTGGTTGGCCAGTGGTGGGCATCGCCATCTATTTTGCTTACATCTTTGGCGGTAGCGCGGCCCTTGTTCTTCTATTGATTGGAAAACTCAAACCCGGCACTCGCGTGCCCTTCGCGCCCGCCCTCGCGGCCGGAGCCTTAGCCGCCATTTGGTGGGCGCCTTGGTTAATGGTCTGGCTGTCTTATGCGTTTGCCTAAAACAGGATTTACTTTGGTTGAAATGTTGGTCAGCGTGGCCGTTATCGGCTTGCTGGCCGTGATTGTCGTCGTTGGCATGGGGTCGGGCAAGCGCACCGAGGAACTTCGGGGAGCGGCTAGGCAACTGGCGGGTGATATCCGCAGTATGCAAGCGCGCGCTTTGGCGGCGGGTGATGTCAAAGCTTGTCCCAACACATTAGGCATTTTGACGATTTGCGACGATTCAACGGTCGCCTGCGTTGATCCGGCTGATTGTGCGGCTCGCATCCCTTCGTCCTTTGGCGTTAACGCGAGTTCGACGGATACCAGCTATACGCTTTTCGCTGAAGTGGAACCATCCACAGTTGATTATCATCTGACTCAACCCAACGAGGTTCTCCTTAATCGTCAATTATTGCAAGGCACGGGGCAGAATGTGATTATCAAAAGCGTTTTGACGGGCAAGCCAGCGCCTTTGGTGCCGAAGACGGGCGGTGACGTTAGTTTTACGCGCCAAAACGGCACGACGCGTCTGTACGACGGTTCCGGAGTTGAGCCGGATATCATGATTTTTCGGCTTTGGCATAAAATGTCGAGCAGTACTATGGACGTGGAGATTAACCGCATAACCGGTCGGGTATCTGTCCTATGAAGCGGCGTCATTTTGCCCCCGGCCAAACTTTGGTGGAGATGTTGATCGTGCTTTTCATCATCTCGGTCGGGTTATACGCGGCCGTGACTTTAATTTTTCAGAACGTGACCCTGCAAACTCAAGATGCCGACCAGACGATGGCTATGAATTTGGCGCGTGAGTCTTTAGAATTGGTGCAGGACAAGAGGGACTCGAATTGGTTAGATGGCACTAAGCCGTTTAACGACGGGATATCTTTTAATCCTGGCGATAATACGGATTGCACGGCCATGCCGGCTTGGAACGGGACAATCGTGCCTGATCCTTTCTTTGATTTCGCGCCTAACGTGATTGATAACGCCCGCGTTTACAAATCAACCGCCTTAGCTTCGGCGGGCATGTATACCAACCAAATGACGGCGACTTCCACGGATTATTATCGCTTGTTGACCTTTATCCCCATCTGCCAGGATCCGGTTGATCCAACCAAGAAATCTGCGGCCGAAGGCCAATGTGTTTGTCCACCGGCTGGTTTGGCCGCTTACACCAAGCAGGTTGGCGTGCGGGCCAAAGCGGATATCCAGTGGTATAGGCAGGGGATTAAGAAGAACCTGACTATTTACGGAGATTTTTATGACTGGCGCTAAACCCTCTCGTCCTAAAACGTCCTTTAACGTCCTAAAACGTCCTTCTTTGGTCATCCTGAACTTGTTTCAGGATCTCAAAAGCTTCGTGAGATGCCGAAATAAATTCGGCATGACTAATAAGCCTGGGTTTTCGGTTATTGAGTTGTTGGTTGTCATGGTTTTGTTTGCCGTTTCAATCACCATTCTTTCGCAGACTTATCTGGCTTTTATCCGGCTTTCGCATCGCACGGCTAATTCGGCGTCCGTCCAGCAAGACGTGCGTTTTGCCTTCGAATACATGGCCCGGAATATCCGTAATATGCCCATCGATTATCCGGCGCCGCCTTTAGCTCTCGAATCCGTGACTTCGACGCTGAGGTTGAGAAGTGAAAATCAGCCGGCGTGGATTATTAAACGGTCAGCGCCGGGTGACGCGCGTTGCGCGGATGATCCTGATGTGTCCTGCCTGATTGTTTCAAGTGATGACGGAGTTAACTGGGCGCCTATCACGGCCAAACATGTTAATGTCGAGACTTTTAAGATTTATGTCAGGCCCGAGCAATCTCCTTTTGCGCTGGTGGGTGGCAATTACACGAGCGACCAGCAGCCTTTTGTGACCATCCAAATGAAATTGACGTATAAGACGTCTGTTGAAAAAGAAAAGGTTAGCCTTGAGGCGCAGACGACCATAGCATCGAGAGTTTATGTACGCTAAAAAATCCTCCGGCAACATTACCGCTTTGGCCATGATTATGATGTCCATGGTTTTATTGGCGGGCATTGCCGTGGGCGTGGTTGTTTTGGAAGGTTCGCGGCGGGCCGTGGAAACCGACAGGGCGGTCGGCGCGTATTACATGGCCAACTCCGGCATTGAGATGCAACTTTATGATGTCCGCAAAAATGGGATGAGACTTTCGGCCGTGGCTACCTCGACCAGCCTTTATCCCGGAGGCTCAAGCTGGCGCTCTACCACCGGTTATGAGACTTCGACGGTTAAAACTATCCCTCAGTTGGGTGAAGAGGAGACGACTTTTGTTGATTTGTTTGATCCGGACAAGATCAACCAACCTTCCGGCGTGGCCAAGGTTAACCTCGTTTGGGACGGAGAGGCGGCCGGCTGCCAGCCGGATTTGGAAATTGGTTATACGGTTTGGGATGTGGGCGCTTCCATCGCCTGGCCGGTCGACGTAGCTGATTATACGATTGAATTTGGGCCTTACGCGTCACACGCCAGTTTTAATGTCGGTCCGTTGGACATGACCAAGGCGTATCGCATGCGGTTGCGTCCCTTTAAATGCGGGGCCAAAGATATCCGTATCACTATGCTAAACGGCGCGGATGCCGTCCTGCCTTATCCTGGGGAGATTGCTCTGGGCTCAGAAGGCACATATCAAAAAACCACCCAGCGCCTCCGGGTCACCATGCCGCGGCAAGACATCCTCTCCGGCATCTTTAGTTATATCGTCTTCTCGCAAGAACAACTTTGTAAGCGGGTTGGGGGAGCGGGAGTTTGTCCGTAACTAGCAAATATCATCAATAGTTGAACTCTTTAACACGATTTGTTAAGGTTGTTTAACTTGAGTCGTTCGTTGTTGTCTGATCGAAGGAGGAAAATCGATGAGTGACACATGCGAGAATCTGAGGGGAGCTATTGCGAGCCTGGCTATCAATCCATTCCGCACGGACGCCGAGACCAGCAAAAAGGTCACGGCTCACATCGCCGAGTGCGCCACCTGCCATGATCAGTACGAGCAGGATGTCGCTTCGAGGGAGAAGCTGGAGCAGAAGGGTTACGACCCCACGCACGATGTCGTTTGACCGCGCTGCCGCCGCCATCTCAAGCCTTGCGTTCAACCTCGCTGGTTGGACGTTTTTTTTGATGAGTGAGTTTATTTAGTGAACTCGAAAGTCGGAACAATAGTCGCGCATTCTTCGGCGCTGCCTTCGATCAAATAGACTAAATTGTCTTTTTGAATAAGTATTTTCTTGCCAGAGTTGCTGCCGGACTCAGTGTCTTTGACTAAAGTGTAAGAAGTTTCCGCTGCTGGATGACTATCAACGGTAGTTTTAGTCTCTTTAACGCTGTCAGGGTCAATCCCTCCCGGAGGAGCGGCTTTTAAGTCATCAACGGAATAAGACGACGTGTCCCAAACACTGACGGCGAAGCCGGATGTAAACTCGACATAATCTTTTTCACCCAGATTGGCCATGATGTTACTGGATTGTGTCTTCCATTCTTTGGGATATTTAAATTGAAAACCGTATTCTTGATTTTGGTAGGTCTTGAGAGAGCCCTCCTCATCTGTCACGGGGACAACGTCTTCAGTTGGCTTTTGATCCGTGGCTGTCGGTTCCACGGTTTGCTGCGTCACCGGGGTCGACGTTGTTGGTTGCGTTTGGCTCGTGGGTAGTTGGCTGCAACCCACGGCTAAAAAAGACGCGCCTAATAGCGTGGAACTAAGCATGATAAATTTTTTCATATGCCTTAATATTAGTCGATTTTCGACGCGTTGTAAACGATAGACAACCCACCTTCGCTGAAGCTACGGCGGGTTCGCCTTCAGCGAATAAAAAAACGCCCGCTCAGTCGGCGGGGCAGAAGGAGGCCGCGAAGTCGGGCAAAGATCGGAAGTGCGGCACGTGCGGTGGCAGGATCCCGAACGGGACGCGGTAGTCCGGATCGTAGAGGGCGGCCTGGGAACCGGCGTTCAGGGCGCCGTGCACGTCGGAGGACACGGAATCGCCAATGTGCAGTAACTCGTCCGGTTGTATCCCCGCCAAGGCGTAGACGTGCTGGAAGATGCGAGGATCCGGTTTCTCGAAACCCACCCGGCCGCTATCGGCCACGAATTCGAAGTACTTGTCGACACCCGTGGCCACCAGGTTCCTTCTTACTTTGCCGTTGGCGTTGCTGATCACGCCCAGGCGGAAACCTTTGTTCCTGAGCGTTTCGAGGCAAGGGACGGCATCCTTGATCAGATGCGTGAACCAGCTGTCCTGGGTCGGTTCGCAGGCCTTGAGGAAGTAGAGGAGGATCGACATGTCATCGAGACACTTGGGCAAGAGCCTGCAGATTAAGCCGCCAGAGTAGAAGGTTGTGACGCTCGGCAAAGGAAGATCTCGCAGGGCCTTGGCAATTCCGTCATCGTTCGTGTAGCGGAGCAGACAGTCGGCTTCTTTGACTTGGACGGCCGAGAAGGTCCGTCCAAAATGCTTCTCCGCCAGGCAGATGAACTCGTCGTGAAGGGGGAAGACCAGAGTATGGCCAATGTCAAAAGTGATAACCTTGGGCCTTTTCATGCATGCCTCCGTTGGATGTGTGCGAGCCCATTTTTAACATGCAATGTAATTTATCGCAAGGGTTTATGGCATGGATCAAATGATTGTAAAGCAAGTTCAATTTAGCTATCATATGCCTGTATGACCCAAGTCCAAGCCGCCGAGAGGATAGTCAAATTGCGGCAGGAGATAGACCGATATCGCTACCAATATCATGTTCTGAATAATCTCGAGATATCCGAGGCGGCTTTGGACGCGCTTAAACACGAGCTTTATAAACTAGAATCGGAATTCCCGGAGTTGATCACACCCAATTCGCCGACTCAGCGTGTGGCTGGCGAAGTGGCTAAAGGTTTCAAAAAGGTTAAGCATGAGGTGCGTATGCTTTCGCTGGAAGACGTTTTTTCTTTTGATGAAGCGGAGGAGTGGCTTAAGCGCGTCAAAAAAATTAATCCACATTGCGATGACCAAGGTCTTTACGCTGAAATCAAAATGGATGGCTTGGCCGCCGGCTTGATTTATGAGGATGGCCAATTAGTCCTGGGCGCAACGCGAGGAGATGGGACGGTGGGTGAGGATGTGACGGGCAACATCAAAACCATCGAATCCATTCCATTGGTTTTACGCGTGCCCAGCGAGAGAGAGCTGGACGCTTATGTTAAAAAATATCACGGTCACTTGGATGAGAAGAAGCTCCGGTCAGTCGCGACTAAACATGCGGGACGTCTGGAATTCCGCGGGGAGATTTACATGCGCCGGAGTGTTTTAAAAAAGCTAAATGTTGAACTCAAAAAGCAAGGAGAGGCTGAGCTGGCCAATCCGCGCAACGCGGCGGCCGGCGGCATCCGTCAATTAGATCCCAAAATCGCAGGAGAGCGCCATCTTTCTTTTATGGGCTGGCAAGTGGTGGGCGAGACCGGCACCAGGACGCATGAGCAACAGCATGAATTGTTAAAGCTTTTAGGTTTCCCTTCTAATGATTTCAATAAGCTTTGCCACAATCTGCAGGAAGTTCAGGGCGTCATGGAAAAAATCGGTGAAGCGCGCGAGAAGTTGGATTACCAATTGGATGGTGTGGTCATTAACCTCAATGACGACAAGTCTTTTGCGGATTTGGGAGTGGTTGGTAAAACGCCGCGCGGGTCAGTGGCCTGGAAGTTCGCAGCTGAGCAGGGGACGACTGTTGTGCGCGACATTAAGGTCTCTGTCGGTCGAACCGGAGTTTTGACGCCGGTGGCTGTCATGGACCCGGTGCAACTGGCCGGCACGACCGTCACGCACGCCACTTTGCATAACGAGGACGAGATCAAGCGTCTTGGATTGAAAATCGGTGATACGGTCATCGTGGAAAAAGCCGGAGATGTGATCCCCAAAGTCATCCAGGTTTTACCGCGCTTACGGACAGGTAAGGAAAAGACTTTCCACATGCCAACGCATTGCCCGATTTGCGGTTCAAAAGTCTCACGCAAGGAAGGCGAGGTGGCGACCATGTGCACTAATTCGCGTTGCTTTGCCCAAGAGCTGGCACGCATGGGACATTTTGTAGCCAGGGACGCGTTGGATATCCGCGGTTTGGGTGAGAAAATCCTGGAAACATTTTTACAGGAAGGTATCGTAAGCGAAGCGGCTGATCTTTTCCGCATTCAACCGGGCGATTTAGGCGGGCTGGAAGGTTTTGGCGAGATTTTATCCAACAAACTAGTCAAGGAAATTCAGGATCATCGCAAAGTGACTTTGCCACGATTTATCTACGGTTTAGGCATTCGCCACGTTGGCGCGGAGAACGCGTTGGTTTTGGCGCGTCACTTTAAGACCTTTGATAAACTGCGTCAGGCCTCGCTTGAAGAGCTGGATAGCATCGAAGGCGTGGGTGATGTGGTAGCTAAAGCGATCCACGAGTTTTTTCATAGCAAGGAGGAGATGACCAAAGTGGAACATATTCTTGAGTTTGTTCGTGTCGGACGCGAGACGAGTGAAGCGGCCCATGGCCGTTTGTCCGGGACGACTTGGGTTTTTACCGGCTCGCTCGATTCCATGGCGCGGGATGATGCCAAGGAAATGGTGCGTAAATTGGGCGCCGATGTTTCGGAATCTGTTTCTAAAAAAACATCTTACGTGGTCGTGGGCGCTGATCCCGGTTCCAAAGCCGATAAAGCCGAAAAGTTAGGCGTGACCATCTTAGATGAAAAAGAGTTTTTGAAGATGGTGCGATAGGGGGTTGAGCGGAAGCGGTTTTTTTGGTATTCTATTCAGGCATGACGACAAAAATAAGCGTCAAATCCGTCTTAAAGGCTTTTTGGCCATACGTTAAAGCCCAAAAAGGTTGGGTTTTTTTGACGTATTTGGGCGCGTGTCTGGGGGTCGTCTGCCAGCTGGTCACGCCTTGGTATTATAAGAATCTATTAGATGCCATAGCCACTAATATTCAGAGCCCGTCCAAGGCTGATTTGCTTTGGATTTTATTGGGCATTCTTTTTTGGAACCTCGGTGGCTGGATCAGCTATCGCGTGGGTGGATTTGTCGCGTCTTATGTTCAGCCGTTTATGCTGGCTTCCATGGAAAGGAAGAATTTAGATGCCCTGCTTGGCCACTCTTACCAGTACTTCACAAATAATTTTGCAGGATCGTTGCTTCGGAAAATTCAACGTTTTTCAAGGGCCTTCGAGCGCATCATGGATGAAACCGAATGGAATTTGTTACCGTTATTAATCACGATCGTGATAACTGTCGGCGCTTTGGCCTTGCGTAACGTCACCCTGGCTTGGGTCACGGCGGTTTTTATTCTGATAGTCGTTTTGGGTAACTATCTCTTCTCTTGGTGGAAATTAAAATATGACTTTAAGCGTGCCGAAAAAGATACGGAAGTTTCCGGCGCTCTGGCGGATGTCATCAGTAACAGCGTGAACGTCAAATTATTTTCAGGCTACGGGTTTGAGAAAAAAAAGTTTTTTGATGTTACGGAACAGCTTAGAAAATTGCAGACTCTGACTTGGTACTTGGGGGAGGGGAATAATGCTTTTCAAGCATTTATGGGTGTGTTTCTTGAATTTGGAGTCATGTATATGGCGGTGAGACTTTGGCAGCAGGGGATGATCTCGATTGGTGACGTGATTTTGGTCCAAGGCTACCTGATAGCCGTGATCGGACGCGTTTGGAATGTCGGGCGCATCATGCGGAACTTATACGAAGCTTTTTCCGATGCGCAGGAAATGGTGGATATTATCGAAAAGCCATTTGATGTTATGGATGCGAAAGGCTCCAAGCCGCTTAAAATAAAAAAAGGTCTTATTGCTTTTGAGGATGTGACATTCAACTACAATCAAACCAGGGAAATCCTCACGAACTTTGATCTGACCGTCAAGCCGGGCGAAAGAGTGGCTTTGGTTGGGCCTTCGGGCGCCGGTAAGTCCACCATCGTTAAATTGCTTTTGCGTTTTTATGATTTGGACGGCGGCAAAATCCAAATTGACGGGCAAGATATCAAAAAAGTTACGCAGATGAGTTTACGCGATCAAATCGCGCTCGTGCCCCAGGATCCATTCCTTTTCCATCGGACGGTTAGGGATAACATCCGCTATGGCCGGCGCGATGCCACGGATGAGGAAGTGCAAAAGGCCGCCAAGTTGGCTCATTGCGATGAGTTTATCGTCAACTTGCCTAAAGGTTACGACACCTATGTGGGTGAACGCGGCATCAAGCTTTCGGGCGGGGAACGCCAGCGCGTGGCCATCGCCCGCGCCATTTTAGCCAACGCTCCGATTTTGGTTCTCGACGAAGCGACTTCCAGCCTTGATTCTGAGTCAGAGTCTTACATCCAAGACGCGCTCAGAAATCTCATGCAAGGTAAAACGGTTTTAGTCATTGCTCACCGGCTTTCGACCATCATGCAGATGGATAGGATTGTGGTCGTAGAAAATGGCAAAGTTGTGGATCAAGGCTCGCACCAAGAACTTTTAGCCAGGGAAGGCCTCTACCAAAAACTTTGGAACATTCAAGCAGGCGGGTTTATCAGCTAGACCGTAGCTTGTAGACAGTAGACAGTAGCCTGAAGAGCTATCGTCTACCAGCTACCGTCTACTGTCTTGTCTAATGATGTTCATAAGTATAAACTGGCTGGCATATGAAGCTATCTAAGGAAGAGGTCGCGCATCTGGCCAAGTTGGCCAGGCTGGATTTGCCCGATGATAAACTGGAGAAGATGACCAAGGACTTTGGGGCGATTTTGGAATACGTCGACCGGATTCAAAAAGTTGACGTCGAAGGTGTTGCGCCTTTTACCATGCCGGCTAAGAGCGAAGGTTGGAGACCTGATCAGGCCTTTGAAGTCGATGAGGTTACTCGTGAATTGATTATGGCTAATTTTCCTGAACGGGCGGGTGATCTCTTGGCCGCGCCCGGTGTTTTTTCCGCCAGAGGCGGATCCGCCTTAGGAGGAGAGACACCGAAAAAATAAATTTTCGTCCTCATCGTCCTACGTCCTAACCGTCCTAAATCGAAGGACGATCAGGACGACCAGGACGAAAAGGACGATCAGACTATGAAACCCCTCAACGAACTAACCATCGCCGAAGCCCGCGAACTGCTGGATAAAGGTGAAATAACCTCCCGCGCGCTGACGGAAGCATGTTTGACACAGATCCGAAGTTTGGACGGAGCGCTGCACGCTTTTCTGGAAGTTTATGAAAAGGACGCCTTGGAAGCGGCCGATCGTTCTGATGAGCGCAGGACGCAGGACGATGGGACGATGGGACGAAATCCGTTAGACGGCATTCCGGTGGCCATCAAAGATAACATGCTTTTGCAAGGTAAACCCTGCACGGCAGGATCAAAAATTTTACAAGGTTACACAGCGGCTTACGATTCAACGGCCGTGAGAAAGTTGATCGAAAGTGGAGCTGTTATTTTAGGCAGAACCAACATGGATGAATTTGCCATGGGATCGTCGACTGAACATTCGGCGTATGGTCCAACCAAACATCCTCGCGATCCGGAACGCGTGCCAGGTGGATCTTCGGGTGGTAGCGCGGTGGCCGTCGCGTCCAACATGTGTCTTGGATCTTTGGGTTCTGACACAGGCGGCTCAATCCGCCAACCGGCTTCGCTGTGTGGCGTCGTAGGCCTCAAGCCAACTTATGGTCGTGTTTCGCGCTACGGCTTGATGGCCATGGCCTCATCTCTCGACCAGATCGGACCGTTTGCCAAGTCCGCGGAAGATGCGGCCACGATTCTTGAAGTCATCCAAGGACAAGATGCGAACGATCAAACGACGAGTGACGCAGAACCTTTCCAACATTCAACATTCAATATACAACATTCATCCGATTTGAAGGGTTTGAAAATCGGTTTGCCAAAACAAGCCTGGAAGTCCGGCGGCATAGAAGATCGCGTGCGCGAAAAAACGGAAGAAGCCGTGGCAGAATTGGCTAAGGCCGGCGCGGAACTGGTCGAAATTGATTTGCCATACGCGGACGAAGCTTTGGCCGTCTACTATATATTGATGCCCTGCGAGGTCTCGGCCAACCTTTCGCGTTTTGACGGCATGCGTTATGGCCTGCGTAAACAAGGTTTGCCTCTTTTTGAGACCTACGCCCAGTCGCGAGCCGAAGGTTTTGGCGATGAGGTCATGCGCCGCATCTTATTGGGGACTTTTGCTTTGTCGTCCGGTTACATCGACGCTTATTATGTCCGCGCTAAAAAAGTCCAAACTTTGATCCGGCAGGCTTACGAAAAAGCTTTTAAGGAAGTTGATTTGATAGTCACGCCGACTACGCCGACCACGGCTTTCAAACTGGGTGAGAAATTGGATGATCCGGTGGCCATGTATCTGGAAGATGTTTTTACGGTCAGCATCAACGTAGCGGGCGTCCCGGCCATCTCCATGCCTTGCCAGGATGATGGAGGAATGCCTGTTGGCATCCAACTCATCTCGTCCTGGTTCGAAGAGGCTAAATTACTATCAGTGGCAAAGATACTCGAATCACAACTAAAAACTAAAAACTAGAAAGAGTTTGCCAGTTGGACTAAATCACTCTTTCAAGTTTCCAGTTTCTAGTTTCAAACTCTGCATATGTACGAAGAAGTTGTTTATACAGGTGCGCCTAGTGGTCCGCCCGTGGGTTGGATCATCTTTGGCGCCATTGTCGCCATTTTGGTCATCATTGGTTTGGCGTTATTGATACGTTGGATCAAGAAGCGGTTATCCAGGCCGGAGACTTGGGGCATGTCGCGCGAAGAAGTGTCTAAAAGATGGCAGGAGATCCGGAAAGTCAGCGAGCAAAGCGGTCAAATGGGCATGAAGATGGCTTTGATGGAAGCGGATAAACTTTTGGATTCGGCTTTAAAATCAATCATGATGCCGGGCGATACTTTGGGTGAACGTCTTAAAAGCGCTTGTTATAAATATCCCAAGCTAAAGGAGGTTTGGTGGGCGCATAAACTGCGCAACCAACTTGTTCACGAACATGATTTTAGACTTTCGGACAGGGAAACTCGCCGGGCCCTTGATGAGTTTGAGAAAGCTTTCAAGACTCTGAACGTGCTTTGAATTTGGAATTTAGTATTTAGAATTTAGGGAAATATGAATAATGATGGAAAAATCAATTCATTTAAAGATTTATTTACTTGGCAGGAAGGGCACAAGCTTGTTTTACTCATTTATGAGCAGACTAAGCATTTTCCGCAGGATGAGCTCTTTGCATTGACTTCTCAGATGAGACGCGCCGTTGTATCCATAACCTCAAATATCGCGGAAGGTTTCAGTCGAATTTTTCCAAAAGAGAAGACAATGTTTTATTCAATCGCCAAAGGATCGCTTACAGAATTGCATAATCAGTTAATAATTGCCCATGATCTCGGTTATATCAATGAAGATGGGTTTAAAATTTGTGAAGAACAATTGGTTAAAACCCATAAACTACTGAACGGCTTAGTCACAGGTGTTCGTTCTTTACTTCAGCCTGTTGTTACCCCAAATACTAAATTCAATTCCCCAAATTCAAAAGTATGATTCCTTGGTTTGAACTGCATACTCTAGCCATTGGTCCGATCAGCATCCAGGTCTGGGGCACTTTAGTCGCTTTGGGCTTTTTAGCGGCCGCCTGGGTCGCCGCTCGTCGTGCCAAACAACAAGGCATCAACTCAAATCACATTTGGAATCTGGCGCCGTGGATTTTAGTTGCGGCTTTTGTCTCGGCTAGACTTTTTCACGTATTTTTTTATGACCCGGCTTGGTTTTGGCTGCATCCTTGGGACATTATCAATCCCACTCTCCCGGGATACTCGATGATGGGTGGTGTGATTGGAGGAGTCGTCGCCGGGTTGATCTACGTTCGATATCACAAATTAAACTTATGGACCGTCGCGGATCTAGTGGCTTATGCCCTACCTTTGGGGACAGGCATCGGACGCATCGGTTGTTTCTTAATCCATGATCATCCGGGAACGTTGACGCACTTTTTTTTGAGCGTGAAATATCCAGACGGCGTGCGTCATGACCACGGCCTTTATCTATCTCTTTAGGTTGTGGTATGTTCCTTTTGTTCTATCTTTTAGGGCGTAAAAAGCGACCTCAAGGCTATTTCGTCGGCTTGTGGCTGGTCATAGACGGCACGGTCAGATTCTTTTTGGATTTTTACAGGATAGGGGATACGCGCTATGTTGGTTTGACGCCAACTCAGTGGTTGCTCATTATGACAGTCTCAATTGGGGTTTGGATATTGTCGCATAACTGGAAACTGGAAACTAGAAAGAGTTTGCTGGTTAACTAAATGGCTCTTTCCAGTTTCTAGTTTCAAGTTTAAAGTGTATTAATATGGATCAAACAGATAAAACCAGACAAATTTTTCTCATAGGCACGATCGCGTTGGGCGTTTTGATTGTCGGCGGATTGATTTGGGCCGTGGCCATGGGGCCGGGGGAGAGCAATACCACGATTGATGCGAATATTGTTTTTAACGATGATTCGAATCCGACTCAGGGCCCGGCGGATGCCAAAGTCACGGTCAGGATTTTTAGCGACTTCCAGTGTCCTGCCTGCAAAATGGCGGACCAGATCATTAGCCAGGTCATGAAAGATTATGATGGCAGGGTTAGGTTCGTTTGGAACGATTTGCCCTTAACTTCGCTTCACCCCAATGCTTTGCCTGCGGCTATCGCGGGGCGTTGTGCTCAGGAGGAGGATAAATTTTGGGAGTATGCGAGTCAGTTGTACGAAAATCAAGATACTTGGAAAGGCCTGCCTGATCCGAAAGAATATTTCGTTAATTTATCCGACCAGCTTGGATTGCAGAAAGATAGATTCGCGGCATGTCTTGGTCGGGATACGCCTCGCATGAAAGTTGCGCAGGATGTCCAGGAAGCGGCCTCGTTTGGCCTGGAGGCCACGCCCTCGTTTTTCGTCAACCGGCAGAAGTATGAGGGGGTCATAGATTTGAAGACTTGGCATCAGATTTTGGACGCTCAGCTCAAGTAGTTTGACAATTATCCCCGCGACCACGAAAATATAGCATCGATGACCGTTTGGTCTGTTGATAAATTTATCCACAACTAATAACTTAAGCCTTGTTCTATGGAACATTCAGAGAAGTCCAGCGATTCCAGTAATTTCTGGCAGGGGAATCCTAAGACGATGTTTGTCTTGGGTCTCATAACCGGCGTGGCCATCATGTCCACGATCGCGTTGGTTTTTGTGATCGACTTTTTATTCTCGGGTAGGAGCTTTGGCGCTTCGGCGGCTACCACCCAGGGGACGCAACAAGTAGCTCAAGATACCAACACCCAGCCGACTACCGATCCGACGGTTCAACAGCCCACGACGCCTTCCCAGCCGCCCAAGGCAGTCGATGAAGCTAAGGATCACATCTGGGGCAATAAGAGCGCCAAAGTCTCTTTGATAGAATACTCTGACTTTGAGTGCCCATATTGCGCCAAGCAGTATGACACCATGGAGCAGATTAAGGCGGCTTATCCGAATGATGTAAGGATTATTTTCCGCCATTTCCCGCTCTCGTTCCATCCAAATGCCGAGAAGGCTGCCGAAGCTTCGGAATGTGCTGCTGTCCAGGGCAAGTTCTGGGAGATGTATGCCAAGATTTTTGAAGCCAATAAGGCCAGCAAGATGAGCGTAGATACCTGGAAGCAGGTTGCCAAGGATCTGGGTTTGAATACGGATAAATTTAATAAGTGTCTGGATAGCGGCGAGATGGCCAAGGTTGTGGCTACCGACCAGGCCGAGGGTACGACGGCCGGCGTGGGCGGTACGCCCGCCACGTTCGTCAACGGCGAATTGATCGAAGGTGCTATGCCTTTCGAATCATTTAAAGCCAAGATCGACGCCGCCGGAGCTAAGGGATAAACCCCCTCTATCCGTCATCCTGAATTTATTTCAGGATCCCAGCACTAATTGCTACGTGAGATGCCGAAATAAATTCGGCATGACAAAAGAAACAAAAAAGACCGGACGACCGGTCTTTTTGGTATATGATCTGAACGAAGTTGAAATCCAAAATCCAAATACCAATGTCCAAAATTTGGTGATTGGAGTTTGGTTTTTGGATTTTTTAAAAAAATAGACGCGGGAGGCGTCGTTAGTAGAGTAGGTTGGCGATTTCGGCGGGCACGCTGTGTTTGCGCAGCTTTTGCCGGTCAGCCTCGTTCAGGGGATAGCTGAGCATCATGGTTTTGTCGCCGATCCAGTAGCGCATGGTGTTGTGGCTCATGCGTTCGAAGAAGATACTGAACTCTCCCCACATGACATAAGCGTTGGTGCCGAGTGGCGAAGAAGGTTCCAGTCCGCAACGTATCGCTTGGCCTTCCGGCCAGTATGAGACTTGGCCTATTGGAATTCCGTCGCCTGGCAAATCCACCTCGCGTTCCTCGCCGTCCGGGTCGCGGACATTAAGACGCATACGGTCAATCTTTTGCGCAAAGACGTAGGTGCTCTTTGACCCGCAAAAAATCTTTGACCCAACGGGCGTACGCTCGACCGGCAGACGGATATTGATGGCGTGGTGCATGGCGGCGTCCGACTTGGCACTCTGTGCGAACAGGACGTACGTGCTCGGCGTACCGCAGCCCATCAGGATCAAGGTCGCGACCAGGCAGAAAAGGTACAGGCGTTTCATGGCTTGTCTCCTTCTTCATAAGTGACGATGCCGGCGATGGACTGAAGGGCGCAGAGGTCTGCACAGGGATTGTCCGCGTTCTTACGAATAGGGACATCGTCGTTCATGCCATTCCAGTACACGTGGCTTGCATAGCCATCGCCAGGGCCGGGCATGAGAGGTCCGACGCTCAGCTGCAGTGTGTAAGGTTGCCAGTAACGCCAGCCTTGACTGATGGAGAAGATCGCACAGCCCGCGCTAACGCGATATAAGGCTTTGATGTCCTCGTTTCCTTGAGGACCTCCAATCTTGCCGCGGAGATGCACGTAACGCCATACGGTGTGCTCAGAGTAGTGCTCAATGCCCAGCTCGAGAAAGTTGGGGCCGTAGAGGATGCTCATATGCTGGATAGAATCGGCTCTGATGTCGCACTGCAAGAGCTCCATGCCTTCCAGGCCGGGAATTTTACGTATTTCGGCCATGGTGACCGCCTCGACTAGAATCATTGAAAAAGAGCGCTTGATTTCTCGACCTTCTTTCATGATATTCCTCCCATCACGGGATTCGTTCGGGATTTTCCGCGAACGGCTACCATCTCGGTAACGAGATTTATATAGCAAAAAAAGTCCCCTTTGTCAACACCCGAATGGGTTTGAAGTCCTGAGCGCAACGCATATAATCAAGTAATTATGCTCAACCATATAACAGTTCGTGTCAGTGACATGCAAAAGAGCAAAATCTTTTATTCTCAGATTTTACGGCCTTTAGGATATAAACTATTGGCGGAAAACAAAAAAACAGTCGGCTTTGGCATTGAGCCTACAGAGGGGAGGCATGATTTTTGGTTAATACCCGGCGAAGGCGGTCAACAACCGCATTCGTTTTCTTGTTTGGCTTTTACTGCTGGCAATAAGCAAATGGTGGATGAATTCTATCGAGCTGGTATAGAGGCTGGCGGAAAAGACAACGGGCCGCCAGGATACCGTAAGCAATATCATCCCGGTTACTACGCAGCCTTTGTGTTAGACCCGGATGGCCATAACATCGAGGCGGTTTTTGATGATTGGTCGATGACGCAATCATGAAGTGATTCGTCTTCCGGGAATCTTAGGGGCTGAAATTCTTTGCGCATATAAATTCAACTTAACATGTGAGGGGTAGAAATAGTATATTTGCCTGGTTTTTAAGAGTCTTGAAACAATTTGGATATTAGGCTAATATCACGCGCATTGGAGAGGTCGCATAGAGGCCTAGTGCACACGCTTGGAAAGCGTGCATACCGCAAGGTATCCAGGGTTCGAATCCCTGCCTCTCCGCCACAACAAAATAACCCTTTCGGGGGTTATTTTGTTGTGCTAAGCTTTCACAATGGAAATATTTATCATTTAGGTCAACTTACTATATGCCCATCTGCATCACCTTCGCCGGCCCGGTCGGCAGCTCGAAGACGCCCATCGCCACGTATCTGAGCTGGAATTTAGGTCTGCCTATTTTTAACAACGACGCTATCCGGAGCGAGGTGTCCGAGGATTTGGGAAAGTTTGACGTGGAAGTCTATACCCAAAGGCGACAAGAAAGAGGCGTGACCCTCATCAACTCGGGTATTTCTTTCATAAAAGATTCTAGTGTGGACAGGGCATGGCCTTTTGCAAAACCAAAACTGCTTGAGAAAGGATACAGATGCTTCATTATCAGCTTGGATCTCAGCAAGGAGTTAATGGAGAAACTTCATAAAGCCAAAGGCTACAATGAATCTTTGGAAAGATTGGATTCGATGATGGCTGACCATGAGAATTTTTTATCGCAATTCAAAGATGACGTAGGTTTCTCCATCACGGACGATAATTTTGGGCAAAGGTTAGAGCTTTGTCTTGGGGCGGTGAGGGAGTGGATGAAAACCTTTAAAGCCTAACCGTTATGCACGAAATCGAAGTTAAAGTACGGCTCAAGGATCTACAGACCATCATCGATAAGCTGATGGCTATTGATTGTCATTTGAGTGAACCGGTAACTCAGAAGGATCGTGTTTTTTTGAAAGCGGGATCGGATTATGTCAAAGCCAGAGGCAAGGAAATTTTTTTGCGAATTAGAGAACAGGCTGGGAAGAGTATTTTTACACTAAAAAAGGCCAAGACTAATGAGCTTGATTGCCTCGAGAAAGAGTTGGTGATTGACAACGCGAATGAGATGGCTGAAATATTAGAGCTACTTGGATACAATCAAATCATGGTCATCAATAAGACCAGGAGAAAGGGTAAATGTACTGGTTTCAATCTTTGCTTGGACGAAGTTGAGGGGCTCGGGTCGTTTTTGGAAGTCGAAGTCATTGCCGACGAGCCGGCGGATGAAGTTCAGGGTAGGATATTCAGCTGGCTTGAGAGTTTTGGCATCAGTGAATCTGATATAGTAATGCAGGGTTACGATACTTTGATCTACAATAAATAAAAAAATAGGCCCCTGCAGACGGGTCACGTCTTACCAGAGGACCAAGGAGGGTAGACTTCCGGGTCAATGATCACCGGATGTCGGGGATCGCCTTGCGCTGCCAACTGAACGATCTGGCGCACGTTTTCTCTGATCCACGTCTTGTGTGGCGCAATCGCGTCGCGGGGAATCAGGAACTTGATAGCCGGGGCAGAAAGTTGGGTTTCGCCGTCTTCGTCGCGGCAGTACCGGATGAGTTCTTCAAGGAACATGGGGTGGTCCAGCGCCATCGTACGGAGGAGGACCATGGTGAAGTTCTTGACCTTGCGGTTAACGCGCATGCCATTTGTGAGGATGCACTCCCTCTTGAGTCTGTCGTCCATCAGACCCTCCCTTGTAGTGCATTAGTTTTGGCACATGCCAGGCGGGCTGTCAAGCCCTTGAAATAGAGTAAAATTCAAAAAGCAAAATGCAAAATGTTGGAATCCCTTCGGGATATTAAATATCTAATTAATGCCGTCAGGCTATATGCATTTTTCAGCCAAAGGCTGATCCGCCTATGGTGTGAGAATTTTGCTCTTTGCCTTTTGAATTATTGGTGTATACTGACTAGTGCGGTGGTTTTTGGCCGCTATTTTGGCGTCTTATGCAAGACAAAATTTCTATTCGCGGAGCGCGAGAGCACAACCTCAAGGATATCAGCCTTGAGATTCCGCGTAACAAATTGGTCGTGTTCACAGGCTTATCCGGCTCGGGTAAGTCGTCTTTGGCGTTTGATACGATTTTTGCGGAAGGCCAGCGCCGTTATGTCGAGTCCCTCTCGGCTTATGCTCGACAGTTCTTGGGGCAGATGAAAAAGCCGGATGTGGATGAGATCGAGGGTTTATCGCCGGCCATCTCTATCGATCAGAAAGCGCACAGCGCCAACCCGCGTTCGACCGTGGCCACGATTACGGAAATTTACGATTACATGCGTGTGCTCTACGCCCGTGTTGGCCATCCGCATTGTCCGATTGGCGGCGAACCGATCCGCAAGATGACGGTGGATGAGATCGCGGATGCCGTGCTCCAGCGCACGATTGAGATTCACAGCAAACCGGAAGAGATTAAGAAACGTAAGAAAGTTGGCAGTAACAACGATATAACCATCCTCTCGCCGCTCGTGCGCGGCAGGAAAGGGGAGTATATGCAGATGTTACAGCAGGCTTACGAAGGCGGATTTTCGGAAGTCAGATTGGATGGCAAAATTTATCCTTTGCGCGATCGCGTGCCGCTTAGCCGCAATGTCCGTCATAACATCGAGTTGGTCGTCGACCGCATTCCGCTCGCCTGGCCGATCGAAAATAATAAACCTCTCAGGTCGCGTTTGGTAGAAGCGATTGAGATCGCCTTGGACCGCGGCAATGATTCCGTGATTTCTGTTCTGGACGACGGTTCAGAGAAATTAATGTCAGCGCGTTTCGCTTGTCCTGAACATGATTTTTCTTTTCCAGAAATTGAACCGCGTTTATTTTCCTTTAACTCACCTTACGGCTCATGTCCGACTTGCACTGGTTTGGGCACGGCTTTTCTTTTTTCGGAAGATCCTTGTCCTGTCTGTAAAGGTGCGCGCTTGCGTCCCGAGGCTTTACACGTCTTTATAAATCATAAGGGCATTGTTGATGTGACATGCATGACCATTGCCGAGGCACACGAGTTTTTTGAGACTCTCAAACTTTCAGAAACGGAGACGGCCATTTCGGAGGGGATTCTCAAAGAGATTATGGCCCGTCTCCAGTTTATGTTGGATGTCGGCTTGCATTACTTGACCTTGAATCGCATCGCCGGGTCACTCTCGGGCGGCGAAGCCCAGCGCATCCGTCTGGCCTCGCAGATCGGTTCCAAGTTGGTCGGAGCTTTGTATGTTTTGGACGAGCCGACCATCGGCCTCCATCAAAAAGACAATGCCAAGCTGGTTGAGACGTTGGAGAAGCTGCGTGACGCGGGCAACTCCATCATTGTCGTTGAGCACGACGAAGATACGATCTCGGCCGCGGATTATCTGGTAGATTTCGGTCCAGGCGCCGGCAAACATGGCGGACAGATTGTGGCTCATGGTTCCATGCCAGAGGTCTTGAATGACAAAAATAGTTTGACCTGCGCTTATTTGCGCGGCGATAAAAAGATCAGCATGCCGGCTAAGCGCCGGTCAGAAGCCAAACAGTGGTTAACCGTCAAAAAAGCCAAAGCTAATAATCTCAAGAACATCACGGTTAAGTTCCCGTTGAAAAGATTTGTCTGCGTGACCGGCGTTTCCGGCTCGGGCAAGTCAACTTTTGTCATCGACATCTTGTACCGCGCGTTAGCCGCCAGACTGAACGGTCCGATGGCCAAGCCTTCGGCGCACGACAGCATCCAGGGCATTGATTGGGTGGACAAGATTATTGACGTTGACCAGTCGCCGATCGGGCGCACGCCGCGTTCTAATCCAGCCACTTACACCGGCATGTGGTCGCATATCCGCGACTTGTATACGATGACGCCCGATGCCCGCATGCGTGGTTATAAGCCCGGACGCTTTTCGTTCAATGTCCCGGGCGGACGCTGTGAGCATTGCGAGGGCCATGGCCAAATCGCGATTGAGATGCATTTTTTGCCTACGGTTTATGTGCCCTGCGAGATCTGCAAAGGCAAAAGATTCAATCGTGAGACGCTGGAAGTCAAATATCGTAGCAAGAATATTTCAGATATCTTGAGCATGACGGTCGAAGAGGCAGACGTATTTTTTAAAGATATCCCTCCGGTCCGCGACCGCACTAAAGTCCTCTCCGAGGTCGGCTTGGGTTATATCGAGCTGGGCCAGGCGGCTACGACTTTATCCGGCGGCGAGGCGCAACGCGTCAAACTTTCGGCCGAACTTGCGCGGCGCGATACGGGCCATACCGTCTACATCCTAGATGAACCGACGACGGGTTTGCATTTTTATGATGTGCAAAAACTTTTAGATGTTCTCCAACGCCTGGTCGATCGCGGTAACACGGTGCTTATCATTGAACATAATTTAGACGTTATCAAAAACGCAGATTGGATCATTGACCTTGGCCCCGAAGGCGGTGACAAAGGTGGATATGTAGTCGCCGAAGGTACGCCCGAAGAAATTACGCAAATCAAAGACAGTTACACGGGGCAGTATTTGAAGAGGGTGTTGAGGTGACCTCGGCACCAGCCGCGCTTAAACTGTGATTATGATCCCTAAGAGCGTTAAAATAAAAAATAATAAGTTACCCAATAAACCCGGGGTGTATCTTATGAAGGATATTGCCGGGGAGATTTTGTATGTGGGCAAAGCCACCTCTCTCAAAAGCCGCGTGGAGTCATATTTTACCCGGCCGCGGGATGACAGGATTCAGGAGATGGTCGGTAAAATCGCATTGATTGATTACATTGAGCAACCAACGGCTATTGAGGCTTTATTTTTGGAAGCGAGTTTAATCAAACGCTATCAACCTCACTACAATGTCCTGGAAAAAGACGATAAAAGTTTTTCCTACCTGGTCATAACCAAAGAAAAATATCCGCGGCCGTTTATCCTGCATGCCACGGATTTTGACGATTCCTCATCCACGGCCTACAAAGCGGTTTATGGTCCATTCAAATCGGCCAGGGCGGTGCGGGCTTCGCTCGATATTATTCGTAAGGCCATTCCTTGGTCTTCCTGTTCTCCGGATCAGAAACGCGCGTGTTTTTATTATCACCTCAAGCAATGTCCCGGCGTTTGCATTAATGCCATTACGCCGGTTGAATACGCCAAAGTCATCCGTGACTTGATGGCTTTCTTTAATGGCAAGCGTGTCGAGATTATTCGTCGTTATCAAAAAGAGATGACGGTTGCTTCTAAAGTTCAGGATTATGAGCGCGCGGCAGAGTTAAGAAATCGTTTATTTGCTCTCGAGCACATTCAAGACGTCTCAGTCTTGGCTAAAGACGACGCGCCCTCACCCCAACCCCTCTCCCACGGGAGCAGGAGAGGGGCTTCTGAAATAGGGTTGTTTGGCCGTATCGAAGGTTATGACATCTCGAATATTTCCGGCACCTCGGCTACCGGATCCATGGTCGTCTTTAAGCACGGTTCGCCGGTCAAGGGTTTATATCGCAAGTTCAAAATTAGGACAGTCTTGGGCCCGGATGATTACGCCAGCTTGCGTGAAGTTTTACGCCGGCGTTTTCGGCATAGCGAGCATGGTTGGGAATGGCCGGATTTAGTTTTAATCGACGGGGGAGCGGGGCAAGTCAGTTCGGCTCTGGAAGTCATCGCTAATTTAGAGTCGGCGCGAACTATTCCTGTCATCGGCCTTGCTAAGGGTCCTAATCGTGATAAGGACGAGCTTGTCATTCCGCCCGCCTTTGTGGCGTTGAAGGACTCATTGGAAAAACATAAGGACATTTTAGTCCACGTGCGTGACGAATCGCATCGTTTTGCCATCGCTTATCACCGTAAACTAAGGTCGAAGCTGAAGTAGCTTCTGTCATCTTGAGCGAAATGAGTCATACGAATGAAGTCGAAAGATCTGGCTCGTGCTTTAAAACCAGATCCTTCGACTCCGTCTGACTCCGCTCAGGATGACAAGTAGTTATTATGTTATAATACCCTCATGAAAAATAAAGAGGATTCCTTTTTTAGCGGCGTTGACACCTTAGTTGGCTGGTATGGCGCTGGCGCAATTTTGATCGCTTATGCTTTAACCAGTTTTGGTGTGTTGCGATCGGATAGTTTGGTTTATCAACTCCTTAATTTAACCGGCGGTTTGGGCATTGTCGTTATTTCTCTAACTAAAAAAGCTTACCAGCCGGCTGTGCTGAATATAGTTTGGTCAGTGGTTGCCATAGTGGCCGTTATCAGTATTCTGACAAGGTGACGTTATGCCGAATTTTCTCAGCAGATTTTTAAAAAGATTTGGTCCTGGTTTTATAACTGGCGCGTCGGATGATGATCCTTCGGGCATTGCCACGTATACGCAGTCGGGCGCGGGGTTTGGTTTGGGACAGATTTGGACCGTGTTTTTCATGTGGCCCATGATGATTTCCATTCAGGAGATGGTGGCCAGGATCGGCATGGTAGCGGGTCAAGGTCTGGCTTCCGTGGTCAGGAAAAGATATTCCAAATGGATTTTATATATTCTCGTCTTTTTGATTTTGATCGCGAACACCATTAACATTGGCGCTGATCTGGGAGCTATGGCTGATGCCACGCGTTTAATCGTGCCTCAGGTCCCTTTTGCCGTGCTGGCTATCGGTTATACTGTTTTGATTTTGTTTTTGGAGATTTTCATCACTTATAAGACTTACGCTAAAATTTTAAAATGGTTCGCGCTCACGCTTTTAAGTTATGTTGTTACGGTCTTTCTTGTCACTACGAATTGGGGATCCTTATTCTCGGTCGCTTTCATTCCGCATTTTGAGCTGACCCGGGATTTCGTGATGATGATCGTAGCTATACTCGGCACGACCATCTCGCCGTATTTGTTTATCTGGCAAGGCAATGAGGAAGTGGAAGAGGAAGTTACCCAAGGCAGAAAAACTCTGGCACAACGTAAAGGCGCAACGGCTCAAGAAATAAAAGATATGCGTAGCGATACGATTATTGGCATGACTTTTTCTCAGATTATTACTTTTTGCATCATCGCCACGGCCGCGTTTGCGTTTTTCAGACACGGTCTTTTTGATATCCAAACTTCAGCTCAAGCCGCCTCAGCTCTGGTGCCTTTAGCTGGCAGGTTCGCATCTCTTGTTTTCGCAATCGGAGTCATTGGCACAGGCTTGCTCGCAGTTCCTGTCTTATCCGCCTCAGCATCATATGCTTTGTCCGAGGCTTTTGGCTGGAAAGAAGGCTTATATAAAAAATTCAAGCAAGCACATGGCTTTTACGGCGTCATCACCCTGGCAACTTTGATTGGTCTGTTGATCAACTTCATAGGCATCAGCCCCATTAAAGCCCTGATCTGGGCCGCTGTCCTAAACGGCCTGGTGACTCCTCCCTTAATTTTAATTATCTTGAAAGTGGCCAATGACAAAAAGATCATGGGCGCCAGGCTCAACGGTTGGCTTTCAAACAGCTTAGGAGTCATCACATTTCTTGTCACGACGGTTTGTGCCGTGCTGGTATTTGTCTTATAAAAAAGACGTTCATGGAACGTCAGGAGGCAGGGGAGGCGGAGGGTCGTCCGGTTTTGGCTTGAAGTACTTTTCCAGTTCCGTAACTGGAATAGGGACGCAGCTTTTGTACAAGGCGTGGATCAGGGCGAGCTGAACGGCCTTCTTTCCGTCTATCTCCTGGTCCATGTCCGAGACCTCGATCCGGCTTTGGGACAGGTAAGTCTCAACGTATCTGCAAAGGGCAGAGCTTGGATTGAAGTCCTGTCTAAAAAGCCAGGGAACGGGGATGACCAGGTTGGCGAAAGCTCCCGGAGCAATCAGCTCGTCGAAGACGATGGTGAGGCCATGCGCCCCGTCCTGGTCGTCCATGCGTGAATGCAGGCGTATCCCCACGGAACCTTGGTGGAACCGAGCTTCAACCTCAAAGGTGCATCCTGGTTTTAGTTCGCGGCCCTCATAAGAACATTTGAGGATCTTGTTTTGTAGTGGCGTGAACTCAGGGAGAGGGAAAGTTGGTCCCTTCATGCTCTACCTCGCTTTCTATAGGGAAATCGGTTCGGATGGAGGAGGGTCGCAAGTTCGTTCCTCCAAACACCGTATTTGAAGCGTATCTTTCCGTAAGTCGGGAGCAGAGAAGTTGAACACCATGCCGCAGTGGCAGATGGAGAGTTGCTCATGCTCGGCCATGCAAAGATCGCCGTCTTTGATGCCTTGGGTCGCGCAGATCTCGCCAAACCTACAGAGCTTGAGCACGGGTCGATCTTCGGGGCGACAGGCATTGCGATAGAGCATGTCTCCGTAGGAATCATACTCTTCGCGTGTCAACCATAAGCCATGCATGCAGTAGTAGCTTTTGGAGGCATTACCTTTTTTGGTGACATTGATCACGATGCAAGGCATGCCCTGCTGTCCGCAGTCGCAGGTCCAATCATCGGAGCATGGCTTTGTTGGTGCTCTAGGGAGACTGGTGGATGGAGCTGGCGGCTGGTCAGAGGGACTCGGAACAACGGAGGATGGGGCAGATACCAAAGGTTGTGACGATGCAGATTGTGATGCGACGGGACAGGGCGTCTCGCGCGCCTTGTTGGTTTTGATTTGGTCCGCCACGATGAAAGAAGCCATAGCCGCGAGCATCCCGCCCGCAATATATATCAACCAGAGGCTCTTTTGTTCGTTTGTCATGTCTTGGCACTCCTTGTGTTGTCAAAACGGTAAAAACCGTGTGCGAAAGTGATGGTATGGACGATATGACTCTTTGTCAAGAGGCGGAGGGTGAGTTTTTAGAATAAAAAATAGCCTCAGCACGGACGCTTTGGCTAGAGCTCGATGACTTCTGGTTTATCCGCGCAAGGGTAGATCTGCTCGCAATCCAGGCCCGGTGCTTCCATTCTGAGCTCGGGCGTGGAAAAGTCGATGATTACCCCGCAGTGGCAGGTGGATATCGTTTCGTGTTCGGCTATGCACGCCTGACCTTCGGTTAGCCTGAGGCGTGTACAGCTTTCGCCGATTTTGCACGCCTTGAGCGCCGGCCAGTCCCGCGGGCGACAAGCATTGCGGTACATCACGCTGTTGTAGAGATGTTGCTCTGACATGGTCAGGACAAGGCCGTAGGAACAAAGGAAGTTCTGCCGGAGTTTGACGTCAAAGCAGGTCTTTCCGTGTTCTTCGCAGTCACAGATTTTGCCATTGAAGCAGGTTGTGACCGGAGGGTCGGGGATAGGCGGTGGAGAGGACGAGTTTACTGATGGCGCCGGCTTGATCCCTTGGACCATCAGATCAGGAACCAACGCCCTGGCTTCGCTGGACGAAACGCCGGGGATGACGGTCGTAATGCCGATGGGCTCGAAGGGCGGCGTTTCAGGGTGATCGTTGATAGCTATGCTGATTACACAACAGCCGAAGAAGAGCACGCAGAACTTCTGGAAGCTCTCCCAGAGCTGAGAGGTAAGCCTTTGAATGAACATGACCTTGCTCCTTTGCAGGCAGGTAACTCGATTGCGGTCAGCCTACCAAAGCTTTGGCTTTTGTCAACCATAATGGTCTACGAAATTACGAATGGCTCATACGAAATTACGAATGAACAAAAAATTCGTATATTTGCGACGGATTCGTAATTTCGTAGGTCGCTGTGGGAAATGAGAGTATCCACATTGGAACAGAAAAAGAACAGTATTTTGGCTAATCTTAGTCACGTTTAGCCTGTGGTTAAACAGTTGACCATTTGTGACCAAGTGGCATAGACTGGGTGTTAGTGGGAGACGGTGGGAATATAAGGTTGCCGCATCTAGGGATGCGGTTTAGCTTTCCCGCTTTTTTTATCGTCCTAAACGTCCTATGTGTCCTCAACGTCCTATCTAATAGATAAGGACGACCAGGACGATTAGGACGACCAGGACTGATAGTTAGCTTGTTGAATATGTTTATTGGAGAGTTTCATTTCACGCTTGATGACAAAGGAAGGCTTTCCGTACCTATCGGCTATCGCACCGCATTGAACGATGGTGCAGTGGTAACGCGCGGGCTTGATCATACTTTGTTCTTATACCCAAAGGAACAATGGAGGACCCTGGCAGCCAAAATAGCTGCCTTGCCGCTTTCTCAAGCGGATACCCGCGCTTTTGCCCGCCTCATGTTGGCTGGTGCGATGGAAGTGGCGATCGATAAATCAGGACGCATTTGCATTCCTGAGTATCTGCGTACTTACGCGGGACTCGAGAAACAAGTTGTGATCTCCGGTTTATATGATCGTCTCGAAATCTGGAACGAAAACACCTGGCGCGAATACGTGACTAAGACAGAAGCCAATGGTGACCAGATAGCTGAGCGGCTTGGACCAATCGGATTATGAGCCAAGAGCAACCCCTACACCGGGCCGTAATGGTCCCGGAAGTTATGGAGGCGTTAAAACCCCAACCAGGCGGTCGCTATTTAGACGCGACTCTGGGCGGTGGGACGCACTCCCGGGAATTGCTCAAACTCTCAGAACCGGATGGCCAAGTTTTATCTCTGGATGTGGATCCTGTGGCTTTAAGTCGCGCCCGTGAACTCCAAAAGACCTATGGGTCAAGATGGCAGATCGCGGAGGCCAATTTTCGTCACCTCAGAGAAGAGGGCGAGAAATCTGGCTGGGTGCCTTTTGACGGCATCCTTTTTGACCTCGGTCTTTCATCCGACGAATTGGCAGATCCTTCCAAGGGTTTGTCCTTCCAGGTTGACGGACCGCTGGACATGCGGCTTGGGCCTCAAGCTAACGAAGATGGTTTGACGGCCGATACCATCGTCAATCGCTGGAAAGAAGGCGAACTGATTGATCTCATCCAAACTTATGGAGAGGAAAAGTTCGCGGTCAGGATAGCTAAAGCCATTGTCGCGCGACGTCATGAACAAGAGTTCAAGTCAACTTTGGATCTGGCGGAAGTCATAAAGTCTTCTGTCCCCAAGCTGGCCAGTCACCTTCATCCGGCTACCAAAACTTTTCAAGCTTTGCGCATGGCCGTGAATGACGAACTCGCATCGCTTAAAATCGCTTTGGCCGACGCGGACGAGATTTTGGCCCCTGGCGGCACAATCGTGGTCATCTCCTTCCATTCGTTGGAAGACAGAATCGTCAAACAAACTTTTCGAAAGCTCATTGGATACGAAATAACAAAAAAACCTCTCTGCCCGAGCGCGGCGGAGAACAAAAATAACCCTCGCGCCCGCAGCGCCAAGCTGCGTGCGGCACATAAAAACTCAACCAAAACTAATTTATGTCACGGACGTACGCCCTTGCTATGACAAGGCCTCATCAACGCTTCGGTTTTAAAGAACCCATCGGGCGCCAAATTCCCCGCGGTGCCATGGGCTGGGGTTTGTTGTGCCTTATGATTTGGGTCAGCCTGGCCGGTATCTATGTCACGCAGACCGTGGGAGCCGCGCCGCGCGGCGACCAGTTGCAGAAGTTGCAGAATAACGTTGATCAACTGCAAAAAGATGTCATGGCTCTGGAAGACACGACCGCCAACGCTTCATCCTTATATACCCTCGCTGAACGAGCGCAGGGACTCGGTTTAGTCCAAGTCCAGAACCCTGAGTACGTCAATCCGGCCGCCCATGCTTTCGTTCGGCGCTAAGGGTGCAAAGGTCAGCCAAAAATTCCTCCGGCCGCGCGTTTCCGGAGGATTTTTTTTATCGTGCCAGGGTTGACGGATTCTGCAGAATGTGTTATCTTCTCCGTCAACCAACGGCCTGGTTGGGAAGGAGGTGGCCGATGGGGTTTTCGTAGGGAAGTGGGTTTTTTGCAAGAAGCGATCGACTGAAGCACACACAAGACAAGGAGGCCAAGAAGATTCCAACAGAGAGGAGTGATAGGAGAAGTGATAAGTTCTGGCACGGAGCGATTTGCCAGACTTCGGAACGTGCTACGGCACGTATCCAAGGTCTCGTCCACCTACGGACGACGGTCATGGCACACGGTGATGTCAGCTCACTGTGGATCGTACAAGGTACATAACGCGAGGCGCCTCCTCGCGAGCAGCTCAGGAAGCTGCACCCTATCCGTCGGTAAATCCCGACGAATCTCGGGCCTAATGTGTTCTCCCGAATAACCCCGCGGCTTCGTAACAAAAGTAAACGGTATCACGACCGACCCGTCAAAGGCGCAAAAGCACACGCGACGGCCAGGTCAACGGCCCAGTTACGATGTTCTATGAAGCCAGAGCGCGATCGCGCGCCAGGGGGACAGTGGCGCCACGGGGCGCCGGCTCTGCTGACTGAGGACGCGACTTCGCGTCCTCTTTTAATTGTTTAACTACGCGGCCTTTTTTATGGTATAATCCTGCCATATGTTGCAAGGCACGGGGGCGCTCGCACGATTGCTATTTGTGGATTTAATCGGCAGCGTGGCTTGGTTTCCAATTTGGTGGTACACGACGGGCATTAAAAAAATGATCCAATGGTGCCTCGATGGTTTGCACTACCGCATCCGTCAATATTCTTTCGCGGTTTGGATCAAGAATTTTTTCGTACCCATGTACGGGCAATACGACTGGCAAGGTAAACTGATCAGTGTTTTAATGCGCACGGTGGTTCTGATCGGTCGCAGTATCGCGCTGGTGGCGGAGGCTGTCATTTATGTATTTTTAGTTTTGGCCTGGGCCATAGTGCCGCCTTTGGTTTTTATTTTAGCTTTGCAGAACATTATGTCTGGGGCTTTTATGTCCCAGGTGCCACGGCCTTGATATGAGCGAAGAAACTAACGTTCCAAAAGTCTCGTCGGCCATTGTTTGTTCGGCCTGCAACGGCGATCCGCGCACTTCAAGAAGTTGCAAGCAGTGCGGAGGCGCGGGCATTGGCATCCCGAGCGAGCAGGGTTTTTTGGTTTGGGCGGCTGAAGTGACAGATTTTACGAGCGCTGTGCGTAAATTACGCATCAAAATCAACGCCGTTATCCATCTGGCAACCATGACGGCTATCGTGCTTTGTCTGATCGTCTTTTTCGCCAATGTCATACCCAATTATTCCATCGAAGATGTTAAGACTTTGGTTTTTTGGACTTCGGGCCATTGGTTCGTAACGATTTTATATATTGCTATCATCTTAGCCGCTTATTTTATTTTTAGGATGAGCGAGTTCACGGCCGTGGCCAAGGATTTGCCGCATTGGCTCATCACTTCACGTCCTAAAACGTCCCTAAAGTCCTTAAAGCGTCCTAACCAAGTCAGTCAGGACGTCAAAGGACGCAGTGAGGACGCCGAAGGACGTTTTTCGGTTGATGTCTCTCCGTACTTTTCTCCTTTAGCCATGGAGGTTGTCGAGTCAGCCTATAAGTTGGCCAAGCAGATCGGACGCATTGAAATTACGCCAGAAATTCTTTTTGCTGCCGTCTTGGCCGGTTCTGACGGGTCTTTGTTTATGGTCAGGCTGGGCATGCCGTTTGATAAAATCAAAGAACCTTTGATCCGTTTGATTACGCGCGGCTCGGCCGGTTCTCCGCCCATTACTTTTTCGCGTGAGGCCAAGCGCGTGCTGGCTTCGGCTTTTGCTTTGGCAGACGAGACGCATCGCAAGCACGTCACGCCCATGGAAATATTTTTACAGGCTTTTGTGGCAAGCCAGCCTCTCCAGGAATTGTTGGATGGTTTGGGTTATCCGTTTACGCACGTGACGCATGTGGCCCAATGGGTGTTGCTTCAGTCAAAAATGAGGGAAGACCAGGAAAGATTTGTGCGGCTGGCCAGGCTCAAGCCAAAATCAAACATGAACCGGTCCATGACAGCACGTCAAACGCCTTTGTTGGACAGGTTTAGCGAGGATTTGACTTTGTTGGCGCGTCAAGGTTATCTCGCGCCCATGATTGGCAACGAAAATACCATGGAAGAGGTTTTGCGCGGTTTGGAAAGCGGACAAAGGGGAGTGGTTTTGGTGGGTGAGACCGGTACAGGCAAAGCGGCCGTTGTGGAACAACTGGCGCGGCGCATGGTGGAAGAGGATGTGCCGGAAATTCTTTTCGATAAACGTTTAGTCTCAGTCAATTTAGCTCAAGTCATCGCAGCCGGCGATCCTGGTTTGGCGGCTGAACGTCTGATCGAAATGCTGAATGAGATTGCTTTATCCGGCAATATCGTTTTAGCGCTTTACGGGATTGAGGCATTGGTCGGGTCTGGCAACGGACCTATGGATTTAGCTGAGGCTTTATCAACGGAATTGGATAAGGGTTATTGCATGTTCGTGGCCACGACCACGCCACAGGCCTGGACGCAATATCTGGAAAGAAGAAGCTTGGGACAAAAGCTGGTTAAAGTTACGGTGCCTATTCCTGATGCCAACCAAGTCATCCAGGTCTTAATGGTTAAGTCGGGCGGCATTGAATATCAAAATAAGGTTTTCTTTTCTTACGCTGCTTTGGAAAAAGCGACTTTCCTGGGCCTGCGTTATTTGCATGACGTGGCGCCGCCGCAGAACGTCCTCAATGTCATTCGCGAAGCAGCTGTGGCCGCGCGCAAGGCCAGGGGAGAGCAGACTTTTGTGACAGCCGAAGACGTAGCCAAGATTGTGCATGATAAAACTAATATTCCGGTGGAGATGGTGACGGAGCAAGAATCACAGCACTTATTGGATCTTGAATCGCATATGCACGGCCGGATTGTGGGTCAGGATGAAGCCGTGGTGGCTGTGGCTCGTTCCATCCGCCGCGCTCGTGCCGAACTAAGGGAAGGTAAACGTCCGATCGCCAACTTTTTATTTCTTGGTCCGACAGGCGTGGGCAAAACCGAGTGTGCTAAAACTTTAGGCCAGGAATATTTTGGCGATGAAACTGCCATGGTGCGGTTGGACATGTCTGAATATCAAGATAAACCTTCCGTCGCCCGCATGATCGGAGCTTCGGGTGATGAACGGGGCGGTCTGCTGACCGAAGCGGTGCGTAAAAAACCGTTCACTATTGTTTTGTTGGATGAAATAGAAAAAGCCCATCCTGATATCCTGAATCTTTTTCTGCAGGTGATGGATGACGGCCGCTTGACCGACGGCATTGGCCGCACGATTGATTTTACGAATACGATTATCATCATGACCTCCAACGCCGGTACGTCTTACATCCAATCAGCCGTCGCTGAAGGTCAATCCATGGAAAGGATTAAGACGGCTTTGCTGGAACGTGAGCTTAAAGGTATTTTCCGTCCGGAATTTCTTAACCGTTTTGATGGCATCATCGTTTTTAAGCCTCTGACACGCGACGAAGTTGTGCAAATCGCCTGGCTGATGATTAATCGGATCGGCAAGCAATTGGAGGGCAAGGGCTTTAAATTCCGCGCCGACGATATGGCCGTCGAAGCTTTGGCTGACGCCGGGTTTGATCCGGCTTTTGGCGCCCGCCCGCTCCGCCGCGTTATTCAAGACAGGATAGAAAATCAGTTGGCCGACCTTTTGCTCAAGAACGAGGCGGCTCGCCGCGATACGATCGTCCTGCAATCCGACGGCAGCTTGCACGTGGAAAAAGCTCCGGCCCTGTGATAAGTTAGAGCGGTTATGGATCAACGGAGTCTGTTAATCATCAGCGCTTGTGTCTTGGCCAGCGCGGCTTTGTTGTCTTTTATATTAAGTTTTTTTAGCCGTCGTTGGGCTGTTCAGTCCCAGGTTATGGATATCCCCAAGAGCTCGCGTAAAATTCATAAAGAACCGGTGCCGCTTTGGGGAGGATTGGGGATAGCTTTGACCTTGTTAATAGCCCTTTCCCTGCCAATTTTTCAGATGCTGATCAACGGTCAAGTTTTGATTACCAAAATCACGTTTTGGCAGATAATTGGATTTGCCATGGGTATCATTATCCTTTGCATCGGCGGCATGCTAGATGATAAATATGAACTCAAAGCTTGGAAGAGCTTGATTTTTCCTATCCTAGCTTGCCTGGTAGTCATCTTAACCGGCACGTCCATCGTGCATGTGACCAACCCTGGGACGTCCGCGGCTTACTTTTTGAACTGGTGGACGTGGCGACCTTTTGGGTCTTTAAGTTTTTCGTTTCCGAGTGATTTATTGACGCTGGTTTGGATGTTGGTTGCCATCTTCGCAACTAAAATTTCTGATGGTTTAGACGGTCTGGTCTCCGGCATCACCTTTATCGGCGCGGCTTTGGTCGGCGTCCTGTCCGTCATGAAAACTTATTTTCAACCGGAATCCGCCATCTTGGCCGCCGCGGTGGGCGGCGCGTATCTTGGTTTTTTACCTAAGAACATGCATCCGGCTAAGCAGTTTTTGGGGGAAAGCGGAGCAACCATCGCTGGTTTTTGTCTGGGTTTCCTGGCCATTGTCTCCAGCGCTAAAATCGCGATCGCCTTGGCCGTGCTGGCCATTCCGGTAGCGGACGTGGCTTTTGTCTTTCTTCGTAGGATCTATAATCGCAAACCCTGGTATAAAGGGGATGATACGCATCTGCATTTTAGATTGTTGGCGGCCGGCATTCCGCATCGCACGGTCGTCCTTTTGCTTTGGATCGTTTCCGCTTCGGCCGGCATCATTGCTTTAACCTTGCAGACGCGCGGCAAAATATTTTTAGTTGTCACTTTAGCTCTGCTGACGCTGTTAGTTTCCTGGTTGACTGACAGGATGATTAAACGACGCCAGTCTAATGTCTAAAAAGCTATTCGTCGCATCCCTGAGTTTTGCCGGCTTGATCATGGCTTGCGTGTTCGTAGTCGCTCTCTGGCCGTCTCAAGGAACAAGGCAGGTTGACGTTAAGGGCACGAAATTTTCGGTTCAAGTTGCGACCACGGCATTAGACCGGGAAAAGGGACTTTCTGGTCAACCTGAACTTAAGGATGATCAGGGCATGCTTTTTAAGTTTGATCAGCCCGATAAGCAGACTTTTTGGATGAAGGGCATGCTTTTTCCTTTGGATATCATTTTTATCCGCGACGGAAAGATTGTAGACATGGCATTGGACATGCCAACGCCTCAACCTGGCGCAAATTTACCGGCCCATACCTCGAAAGAAACGGTGGATAGAGTACTTGAGGTTAATGCCGGCACAGCCCATAAACTGGGCTGGGAGATTGGCACACGCGTCATCAGCCCTTGACGTGACAGGATATTCTGGTAGAATCTTTTTTACTCGCGTTCACTCGCGTAAGGATAAACCCAAACCCGGAGTTTCGAGATGTCGATGACGTGTGATATTAACCAGGGAACGGTCCGTGTTGCTTCAGACAAGTCTCAGCAACTCACAGAGCAGTTTGATGCCCAAGTTGAGGCACTGCTCAGGTCACGCATACTGACCATTGCACAGATGAGCGAGCAGTATTTCGTGTCGCTCGTGGAGCCTCTTCGTTCTCTCTTGGCTGACATCCGGCCAGTAGAGCAGGGCCATACCATTCTGATTGGAATCCCACAGGGGCTTGTCTCGATCGTTGCCCAGTGTGCAGCCATCTGTATCGATGGCAGGAACGTCAAGACCTGGCTCAACGAACGGCGTCTTGGTCGGGCTAGTGGTAGCGCGCCGCCCTGTCTACCGTATCTGGCGGTGGGGATCGACCTGGGTGGCGACTATCCGCCCATGTCAGGCCGCGAGTGTCTGAAGTGTCAAACGGAGAGCGGGCAGTCGTCCTTCTTTGCGGAGGACTTCCTCGCCTTGCTGCGTTGCCGCCCAAAGCTTCAGCCCGACAAGTACATGTGCGCCAACACCCGCTACGGGACGGAAGTAAAAGGGGCAGAAGAAACGACTTACTTCCAGGTCGAGTCTGAGAAGCTTCGGTTGCTGGCACAGGAGTCGGATTACTCTGACCTGGGTTTCCACTATCCTTCGTGCCAAAGTCGGTTCGATATCAATGGGAAACCCATGCTTCTCGACGGCAGCCCGGCCTCCCTCGATTGACCGCAAGGTCCTCGGCTCTGAACCCCACTCGGTCCCGAGCCTCTTTTTTTTATTAGACGGTAGCTGGTAGACAATAGACGGTAGCTTCAAAAATAGCTTAAGCACGTTCTGGCTACTGTCTACCGTCTATCGTCTACAAGCTAGCGTTTGACAGTTTGGGGGTTATTGAGTATTATACGGCCACTATGATTGCTGTAATTGCAACCGGGGGCAAACAATACCTGGTTAAAGAAGGAGATAAAATCCAGATCGAAAAGATCAAAGGCGAAAAGGGTGAAGCTGTGACTTTTGATAAAGTGCTTTTAGTGGCCGAAGAAGACGGCTCAAAGCTCGATGTTGGGACGCCTAACCTGCCGACCAAGGTCACAGGTGAGGTCCTGGAGCAGGGTCGGGCCGATAAGATTACAATCGTTCACTACAAGGCTAAAGTGCGCTACAAGAAGCGTCAGGGTCACAGACAGCCTTTCACTAAGATCGAAATCAAAAAAATCGGGTAACCCCCGGTTTTTTGTTATGTCGTTCGTCTATTTAGATACGCATCCGTGATCGTCGCTTCGTCGGCGTATTCGATTTGGGCGCCGGTGGGGATGCCGCGGGCCAAGCGCGAGACGGTCACGGGCAATCCTGTCAGCTGGCGCATCAGATACATGGCGGTCGTGTCGCCTTGAACATCCGGGTCTAAAGCTAAAATGACTTCACGGACTTGGTTATTGGGATCCTTAATTTTTTCCATCAGTCGACCGATTTGAAGCTGCTCCGGCGTGCGACCTTCGATCGGATCGAGTAAACCGCCTAGGATGTGATATCGCCCTTGGTAAATGCCGGCGTCTTCCATCACACGCACATCCTGGCTGTTAGCGACCACACACAAGAGTCCGGCATCGCGCCTAGGGTCTGAGCAGATGTAACAAGGTGAAGCATCGGTCCACATGCCGCAAACTTGGCAGGGGACGATTTTGGCCGCGAGTTGGGACAAAGTATCCGCGAACTGGCGGATATTGTTTTTAGGCTGGGTGGCCAGCCAATAAGCGTAACGCAAAGCCGCCCGCGGTCCCACGCCGGGCAATCGGTCAAACATGTCTGCTAATTCACGAATTGAACGGGGGACACTCATAACTTCTATTTAGTCATGCCGAATTCATTTCGGCATCTCACGAAGCTGGAGCTACGGGGGATCCTGAAACAAGTTCAGGATGACATAAAGTTATTTCTTCGTCATCTCCTGGATATCCTTGGCCAAATCCAGGCCGCCGATATCTTTGAGTTTACCGGATAAAACTTTTTGGAGTTTTTCGGCTGCGTCATTGGCCGCTTCCTTAATCAAATCTTGCAGTTTGGCTTTGTCGCCCATGACATCGTCCGCCAAAACAACCGAGTTGACGCGCTGGTTGCCATTCATGGTGATTTTAACTTTGCCCCAACCGGCTGAGCCCTCGATTACCTCTTTTTCTAAGGTGTTCTGAATTTGCTTAGCCCGGCTGCGTAAATCTTGAAATTGCTTGAGTTTGTTGAACATAGTTGTTATAGGTTACTGTCTTGCCGGATATACGTCAAAAAACAGGTTTAGTCATGCCGAACTTGTTTCGGCATCCCCGAACAAATCAATGGATAAGTCTTTGAAAGTTGGATTTTGTTGCATAATCAGATTCAGTTTCCAATCGCGGTGCCAGTTCTTAAGTTGCTTCTCACGATGAATGGCGACTGTTGGATCGTTCGTCGATTCGAAATATACCAGCTTTTTCACATTGTATTTTTTAGTGAAGCCATCTGCTAGGCCATGTTTATGCTCATATACTCGACGTTCAAGATTGTTCGTAACACCAATGTATATAACTGTGTTTACAGTATTAGCCATGATATAGACGGACATGTTTTTGTCTGACATAAGTGCGGAGATGCTGAAATAAATTCAGCATGACGAATGTGCTCGAAATGACAGAGGGTTTAAAACGGCGTGCCGGGCGGAGGCGTTGAGGTGATTGGTGTGTTGGGATCAAAATCAACCGGAGGCAACTGGGCCGGTGACATGGGAGGCGCGATTGTTGGTCTGGACGCGGAAGAGGGGATCGCGGCGTTGGCCATGGCGGGTTGCAGACCGGACGCGCCCTGTGGATGTTTGGCTAAACTGCGGAAACTGGCACGCGTCTCATCGAAAAATAATTTAACCAAACCGGTCGGGCCGTTGCGGTGTTTGGCGATATGAATCTCTGCCAGATGTCGTTCTTCGGGCGAAAGGTCTTCCGTGCGGTAGTTTTTATCAGCCGCTTTGCGGTAAATGAAAAGCACGATGTCAGCGTCTTGTTCGATTGAGCCTGATTCGCGTAAGTGTGAGAGTTTAGGAATGGCCGGTTTAACCAACTCGACGGCGCGTGCAAGCTGGGAAAGGGCCAGGACCGGCACTTGGAGTTCGCGGGCGATGGCTTTGAGGCCGCGCGTGATGGCGGCCACTTCCTGCACGCGGTTATCTACGCTGTTACTGCCGCGCGATTCCATAAGTTGTAAGTAGTCGATGATGATAAAACCCAAGCCGTGTTCCATTTGCAGACGTCGCGCCTTGGTCCTGATCTCAACGATGTTAGCGGAGGCCGCGTCATCAATGTAGATCGGAGCTTCGGACAGCGTGCCGATGGCATGCCCGATGCGCGAGAAGTCATCATTTTCGCCCTGGTCAGACAGACGGCCGGAGTGCATCTTCCACAAATCAACGTTGGCTTCGGCGCAAATCAAACGGTCCACGACTTGCTCCTTGCTCATTTCCAGCGAGAAATAACCGACCGGTACTTTGTGTTTGACCGCCGCGTTGCGCATGAAGTCGAGAGATAAGGACGTTTTGCCGCAAGACGGGCGGGCGGCCAGAATCACCAGGTCGCTTTTTTGCAAACCGTTCAGGATATTATCCAGGTCGCCAAAGCCGGTGGCCACGCCGCGCAGTTTGCCTTTTTCGCGGTGAATCTCGTCGATGCGCTCAAACGCCGAATCCAAAATATTGGTGATGGGCGTAAACGCCGTCTTCACGAACTTTTGCGAAACACCGAAAAGTTTTTGTTCGGCCAGGTCCAGGACGGTCTCAACATCCTCCGACTGCTCAAACCCCAAAGCCGTGATGTCCTGCGCCGCATGGATCAGGCGCCGCAAGGTGGCTTTTTTTTGCACGATTTGCGCGTAGTGCTGGACATGGCTGGAAGTCGGCACGGAGTTGGCCAGTTGGATCAAATAAGCGCGACCGCCAATAATCTCGACCAGATTTTTTTCATCTAAGCGGTTGGTGACGGAGAGGATGTCGATCGGTTCATGGCGACGGAAAAGGTCGGCCATGGCCTCAAAGATTTCGCGATGCTTGTCGGCATAAAAATCCTCGGCCGTAATGATGTCGCCAATCTTGATGATGGCCTCCTTATCAATCAGAAGCGCACCCAAAAGGGACATTTCCGCATCTAGGTTTTGGGGCACTAGTTTGCTGTCATCCGTCATATGCCACCAAACTTACTCGTCCAAACCTGGCGCGTGAAGGTGATAAGCTCTGGGGTGGATGTGGATAACTTTCAGGTATGCTATAATGTCCTAAATGAAACAAAATTCGAGAGTCAGGGACGTTGTTTTAAATCTGGTGGGAACGGTCATTGGGGCGGGTATTTTTGGTTTGCCGCCGGTTATGGCTAAAACAGGCATTTTGGGCGGCACAATTTTGTTTTTTGGGATTTTGCTCGTCGGATTATCTTTGCACTTGCTTTACGTCCAGGTGGTTTTGGCGGACAAGGCTAAACGCCGGCTAGCCGGTTATGCGGAACATTGGGTGGGCCATTGGGCTAAATGGTTTGCCTTCGTGGTTTTTTTCTTAAAATGTTCCGGCGCCATTTTGGCTTATATTATTTTGGGAGGGGAATTTTTGTCGATTATAGCTCGCGGTTTTGGCCTTGATCTTAATCTTTGGATTTGGCAATTAATTTTTTGGGCTGTCGGGGCCTTCATTGTCTTTTTTGGATTGAAGATCGTTACCTTTGTCGAAGATGAACTGACTTGGATCTTAATCAGCGCCATGTTGTTTTCCATGGTCGTGCTCTTCCCGTTTTTTGATTGGCAAAGTATTGCCATGTGGCAGCCGTTGGGTTTTTGGCAGGCCTTGGGAGTCATGTTTTTCGCGGTCACAGCCATGACGATTATTCCAGAGGCCGTGGAGATCGGAGGCAGGAATGCAAAGATTGCGAACAGTGGAATCTTTTGGGGCACCATCATCTCCGGCATCCTCTCGTGGGGTTTTGGTTTGACGATTGCCTTAGCTTATCCGCAGATTACTTCATCTAAAGATATTGGCCTGGCTTTCCCACCCATTTTTTGGTGGCTGATTCCGGTTATCGGCATCCTGGCCGTCATCACCTCTTACATTACGATCACGCAAGCGGTTAAAAACCTCTGGCATTGGGACGCTAAAGCCAATCCGGTTGTCTCATGGATTATAGCCATCGCCTTTCCGCTCCTGCTTTTTGCCGTCACTTCCCGCAACTTTTTGGACACAATCGGTTTTGTGGGCGGAGTCCTGACGGGATTGAGCGGGTTAATCATTTGCTTGTGCGCCTGGTTTGCTATGAGGCGCAGGGGAGCGCGGATCCATTGGGTCTGGAAATGGGCGCCTTTGCCCCTGGCTTTATTGCTGTTAGTGGTGGTTTTGCAGGAGCTGGCCGTGTATGTCAGAATATAACCAAATAACGTCCTAAGCGTCCTGATCGTCCTACACGTCCTACCTACGTCCCAATTCGTACATTCGTATATTCGCGTAAATTCGTAATTTCGTAGACCCAATCTTAGTATGAAAAAATATCTTAAGTTGATTTACATCCCATTGCTCAAGTGGCTGGCCAATATGACGGTTGTCATGGTGATTTTCGGTTATCTTTTCCCAAACCCGCTGAACAAATGGTTGGAATTGAGCCTCGGTTGGGCAGTCTCTCTGTTGGTGGCTATGTTTTTTACGTATTGGGCCTGCCACCGAGAGGTGCCGCATGGCAAACAACTGGGCCTTTTGATTATTTTTTGGGTTGTCGTCACGGTTTTGATGGAAATGTTCCTAAGTTATTACACTTTTTACGATCCGTTCTTCACTTTAGTGCGCTACGAATTTGCCGTTCAGATGTTGCTGGAAATTTTAGGCATCCTGACCATCGTCAAAGTCCTGCGCCGGCAACACGCTTATAACGTCGCGGCAGAGGGGATTAACCTCGAAGGGTAAAACTGACAACTAACAACTGACAAGAGTTACATTTCGTCCTCACGTCCTGGTCGTCCTAATCGTCCTACGTCCAACCTCTGTCATTGCGAGGAGCAGCAGCGACGCGGCAATCTACTTTTGTCATCCTCGCGAATGCGGGGATCCAGAAACAAAAAAGAGGCGAAACCCCTTGACTTTTTTGTATCATTCTGTAATAAATAACGCATCCTGGCTCAAGGTGAGCTTGAAAATGAGGAGGTAGGCAAATGCCATGTCCGATTTGTGGAAGGGTGTATTGCGATCATAGTCCAGCTGAGCGAGGTCAGACTCAGGAAGCGATGATGGCTGACATCTACGCTCCGCCCGTCAGGGAGAATACGAGAGCGACGAGTCCCAAGCCCTCGGGCAAGAAAGCGCGTACGACGGCCGCACCCAGCAAGAAGAAGGAGAAGAAGGAGGGCCTGATCCAACGCAAGATGTACTTCGGTGGCAAGGTGCAGGGTCTTGGTTTCCAAGACGGAAGCATCTACCATGAGACCTGCGTCATCATGCCGGGCGAGTACGACTTCGGTGCGGCGGAGCGTACAGAGACGATTACGTGTACTTTCAACGAGATGACCGTGAACGGCGTGACCATCAAGCCCGGTAGTAGGCCGTTCGTGATTCGGCCAGGTGATCCGATCAAGGTCTCGGCCGAGCACGCGGCGATCTACCACAGCATGTGCAAGTAGCAACACCGCGTCGGCGCAGCTCTTACAGGCCTGGAGAACGACTGTTCACCGGGTCTTTTTTTATTCAGTCATTCTGCGACAGTCCGCCTTTGGCGGGAACGCAGGTGAAGAATCTGCGGAGCTAATTAACGCAGAGTCTGTTCGATCTCCTCTTTTAGAGGTTGTTCAACCTCATCAATTAAATCCAACGCAGAATTGATCTGTTCTAACCAAAATTGCTCAAGTTCTTTTGGAACAGGATGTTCGCAGGTAATAACTTTACAACAATTATTCTCTCCGCAATTACAAGGCATTTTTAGATCATCGTAGAAAACCCTGTAATCATAAGTCGCTTCTTCTCCTTGTTTGATGTCCTTAACCACGATGTCAAAGCCTTTCCCGGTATCTAAAATATTTGAATCACAAGAGTGGTTAAGAAGTTTCGTTTCGTCACACGGCATTAAATAAGAACCGTCTTTTTTGCGATAAGCATGTTCTAAAAAGATTTCTTTTTCCTTTTCAGACATCTGGTTGAATTCTTCTTCGGAAAGTGCCTGACATTTATTGCATTCAAAACAGATGATTGTGCCTTTGGGTATGAACTCTTTGGCAAATAAACCCTGGCCTTTATTTGAGGTTTCTTTGATAGAAAATAATTTTGCAATCATGTTTTTAAGTCAATCCCAAATGAATCCAAGAGCGAGAGGACTTCGGGGTAAGAAAATTTAGCTTGCTTGATCTTGTTCCGAGTCGGATCAATGTAATAATTTATAGCCTTAGTTAAATCAGCTTTTTCCAAAACTGTGTTATCGAATTTGCTGTTTTGCAGGTCTGAGTCAGAAAAGTCCGCGTCAGTTAGGTTTGAGCCCATGAATTCAGAGTTTCGCAAAGCGCAATCAATAAATTTTGTTTGACGCATTTCCAAGCCGCTAAAATCGCAAAGTTCCACTAGACAGTGGCTGAATGACCATTCAATGAGAAGGGATTTGATGGCCGAGAACAGGACGCCGATAATTTTGCAGTTTTTAAACGTGACGTTTTGGAAAGAGCAATGATCGACTTTTATATTCGAGAGGTTGCAATCTTCGAATGCGCAGTCAAAAAATGACGAACCAGAAAATTTACATTCGCTAAAATCGCATTGCTTAAACTTGCAATTCGAAAATTCTTTGAGCTGTAAATCTTGCCCGGGGCAAACAAGTTTGAGGAAGGTCTGGCTTTCGTGGGTTTGAGAGTCTAATTCCATAATCATCCCTCGACCAATAAAAATCCAATATCCTCTTTAGGCTTGTCATCATACTCTCCATTAACCAACTTCTCATAAATAGGCCAGTGACGATGGTACATGTATGCTGTTTTATCGACTTTAAATAAATCAGGACTGGATAAAACAAAAGCGAGTTCCTCCAAAAGATACTTCACGCCGATTTTGATTTTTTCCGCAGAGATATTTTCGTCACTTTTATTGCTAAGCACCTCGGCAGTGGTCTCTTCAGCATCAATTTGAAATCGGCGATTAGTTTCGTAAAGATGGGTCATGAATAGTAGTTTTTTTTGATAAACGTCAACTTTCTCCACTTCTTCCGCCCAATTTAATATGTGAATGTCTTTACCTTGGAAACTTGCATTTTCGCTAATTGTTCTCTTGGTGTGGTTGGTAAGTCGATTCGATCCCAAGCGTGCTTTAGAATTTGCTTTTGTCTCATCGTAACCAAGGGCTAGGTAAGTATAAATGGCCGGTTCATACGGTATCAAGATTCTAACAACAGAAAAATGCTTGGCGGCATATTCAAGAATTTCTTCAATCCTTTCCTTATTAAAATAACTATTACCGACACTCATCCAAATAATGACAAGTCCATGTTTTTTTAATACCTCGTATCCATTATCAAAAACCTTTCCCTTAAGACCATTAACTTTTTTTAATTGCATACAAGGTATTTTTTGGAGAAATGCTTTTATTATTTTGCTGTTTCAATTGCTTCTCGTACAAATTCTTTTATTGCTTCAAGATCATTCTCTCTTTTGATGCGCTCTATATCGGCATTGAATTTATCAACGAGCTCGTTATATTTAGCCACCGCACCTGGATCGCTGAGTTGGATAAATTGTTCCGCTTCCTTAGGGCGTCTTTCGCGAAGCATTTCTTCATAATGGGGGTGTGATTTTAATTCATCTATGCCTACAATCCGAGCAGCATCTACCCGAAAAAGATAATTTCTTATTGCGTCTACATCTAGTTTTCCGCCTTGAAAACAAAGTCTAATCAATTCTGCGTCTAGTTCGTTGTTATATGGTGGCCCTTCTCTGTGATCCATAATATTAGATTAAATGAAATTCACGTGTTTCCCTCCCTTGTATTGTTGCCAGATATTCCACAATAACTCATCAAGGGGGTCATGGTAACACATTGGTGGACAGTTGCTTATATCGAGCTTGGATTTGAAGATCTTCTTTCTTTTCTCTGATGCCCAAATTTTTTTAAACGATTCTTTTTGCAAATCGCCCAGACAGAAGTTTTTTAAACCCCGCGTAAAACAATCAGGATATAATTTGCCATCGGCGGCTATCACTGTCCTAAAGTTATCGCCGAAGCAGACGGGATACTTCTTTACTTTTTTTAAATTATCACTCATCTCCTTGTACTTATAATCAGTGGCGATAACTTTAAAAGTTGCACTGTCAAGATTTTTTTTCAATTTTGCAATTTTGTCGCTAGCATCAAAAGTATCTAAGTGAAACGGCCTAAATTGTACGTAATCAACTTTTAGCTTTTTTGCGATTTTAGCGGTTTCTGCCATGTGTGCAGCCCTTTCTTTATTTGTAAGAAATCCTATGCCGATCGTGCAAACGCTTTTTTGATTATTTCTAGCCTTAACCAATAACTTTATCTTGTTCCAAGCCCCAACATAGTTACAACTAATTCTGATATAAGTGCAGTGTCTCACGAGTTCTTTCGCTATGTCGGCATTTAGGAGGTCGGCATTGGTAACCAGTCCCACCTCAAGGCCTTTGGCTCTCGCGTATTTTATTGCGGATAGCGTGTCGTCGTTGCACAGCGGTTCACCGCCGCCTGTAAAAATAAGTCCTTTGCAAAAAGGCGCGATTTGATTTATCACACCCTTCATAAATTTCAATGAAAGTTGTGCGTTTTTGACGGTCTTGTTACCAGAACAACCCAGGCAATTGCGTGTGCACTTGTTTGTGGGATCGATTTGGATGCTAATAGGGAAGCAAGTTTTGCCTTTCAACCATGCCTGCACCCTGTCTAGGTGGTTAAATATTTTAGATTGAGATAAGTAGGTCGAATTCATAGGGCTATGCGACTAACTTTTTTTCCGAATCACCCCGCCATCTCCTTAACCGTCTTCATCAACATAGCGACTGTCATGGGGCCGACGCCGCCGGGGACTGGGGTATACCAGCCGGCCATGTGGTCGGTGCCATCGGGGTCAAAGTCGCCGCGGACTCTGCCGTCAGGCGTCTTATTTGTTCCGACGTCGATGACGACTGCGCCATCCTGGACGCTGTTGGCGGTCAAAAAGCCGGCTTTACCGACGGCGACTACGATAATGTCGGCCTCGCGCAGGTCTTTGTCGTCCACCCCAGCCCGGAGCGGCTTGGTGGCATCAGAAGCCAGCATGACGCGCACGGTGGCGCCGGCTTTTTCCAGAATATATTTGAGAGGATCGGCGAAGATGTGAGAATTAGCCACGATGATGGCCAGTGAATGGTTGGGGGTAACGCCGGTCGAAGCGATCAGCCGCAAGATGCCCTCGTGCAATGGGGGAATAATCTTAGCCTCTCCTGTCTTCAGGGCTAGAACATTTTGTTGATGGAAGCCGTCAGCGTCTTTCTTGGGATCAATGGCCGCGATGAGCGCGTCCGTGTCATGACCTTCGGGCAAGGGGAGCTGTATCAGGATGCCGCTGACTTCCGGGTCAATATTCCATGACTCGATAACTTTTTTTAGTTCTTCATCCGTTGTGCCGGCTGGTAACTTTCTAATATCCGTCATGATGCCGATATCGCTCGCGGCTTTGCGCTTGAGGGAGACATAGAGACTCGAGGCAGGATCATCGCCCACCAAAAGAACGCCCAGTTTCGGGCGCAGGTTTTTGGATTGAATTTCCGCCTTCAGCTCATCGAGAATTTGTTGAGCAATTTGCTTGCCAGGAATGCGTTGCATGGCCAATAAGATACCGCTTTTTAGGTGTTTTGTCCATTCCTATTCGTCATTCTGAACCCGTTCGACTTCGCTCAGGGTAAACTCCGGTGAAGAATCTGCGGAGCTTACTTCGGTCGGAATGACAGGCCGGTGACCGGAAACTTCCCGCACATCTCCTTCACTTCCTCGCGAAGCGCGTCGTACCACGGGTCGGTCTTGAGTGATTCTTTGTATTGTTTGATTAAAGCCAGGCGCGCCTCTTTGTCGCCAGGTAACTGAAAGTCTTTTATATGTTCGACGACCTGCACTATCCAATTCGCGATCTGTTTCATTTCAGCTTCACCCATGCCACGAGTCGTCGCGGCTGGAGTGCCGAGGCGAAGGCCGCTGGGATAAAAGGGTGAGCCGGTTTCACATGGTATGGAATTTCTGTTGGAATATAAATTAATGCGTTCTAAAGCTAAATCCATGAACATCCCTCGACCAGGACCGGTCGGCGTCAAATCAACCAGAATGAGATGATTGTCAGTTCCGTCGGAAACTAATTTTAGTCCGTGTGACATCAGCTCTTGCGCGAGGATTTTGGCATTGGAGACTACTTTGGCGGCATAGTCTTTGAATTCAGGTTTGGATGCTTCAAGCAAAGCAACTCCGATCCCGGCGATGGTATTCAGGTGAGGACCACCTTGCAAGCCCGGAATGATGGCCTTGTCGATCTTTTCTGCGAGGTCAACGTTTTTGTCCAATCCTTTTTGCGTGACCATGATCATAGCGCCGCGCGGACCGCGCAGCGTCTTGTGTGTGGTTGTCATCACGAGATGGGCAAAGGGCACAGGGCTTTCATGTTGACCGCCCGCGATCAAGCCGCTGATGTGCGAAATATCAGCCAGCAGATATGCTCCGACCTCGTCCGCAATTTGTGCGAATTCTTTAAATTGTATGGCGCGTGGAATCGCCGTGCCGCCGCAGATAATGACTTTTGGTTTATTTTCTTGGGCCAAGTGGCGGAGTTCATCGAAGTCAGTTGAACCGTCATTTTTCAAGTGATAGGGGACGCTCTTCCAAAATTTTGATGTCATTGAAAATTTCCAACCGTGGGTCAAGTGCCCACCATCAGGAAAGTGCAGACCCATAATGGTTTCTCCCGGTTCGCACAGGGCGGAATAGATTGCAAGATTAGCCGGACTGCCCGAATATGGCTGTACGTTGGCATACGGCACGCCGAACAAGCTTTTAACCCGTTCCTGCACCAGGGTTTCGACTTTGTCGACAACTTCATTGCCCCGATAATACCGTTTTCCCGGATAACCCTCGGCATATTTGTCGGAAAGCACCGTGGCTAGCGCCTCCAATACGGCAGGAGATGTGTGATTTTCAGAAGGAATGAGTTCCAATCCTTCGATCTGGCGCTGCTCTTCGGCTTTGATGAGCTCGGCCATCTGCGGGTCTGATTGTTGGAGAATCATAGGTTAAGCAAAGATTACCCTAGAATCTTTGAGATGTGTAGTGGCTTGACATTGGGCCATTTTTGGCACATACTACTTTTTCCGTCCTTTTAACTTTTTTGTCATGCTGAATTTAGTTCAGCATCCCACTAGCTTATTTGCTACGGTAGATCCTGAAACCCTCCAAAGGCGGGCGGGCAAGTTCAGGATGACGGAGGGAGAGGTCAGGATGTTAATCAAGGAAAGACTGGCGATTCCAAATGAGCAACATAGCAGTTCTATTCATTGGTGGGTGATCTTGGGGGCGCTGTTCTTGGTTTCCTTGGCACTGCGTGACTTTGCCCGGCAAACATTTGGGCTGGATCTCTCACAGGTTCTTATGGAGCTGACGCTGACGATCCTTGTCATCTGCCTGCCGGCTATCATCCTGATGGGCATCTGCGCAGTCGTGTGGCACGCCCTCAAATGGGACACCGGCCATGGGATCCTGCTCTCGTGTATCGCTCTTTTACCTCTTGTCATCTTCCTGCTCTACGCGCATCTGGAAATGAGCCGCACACTCACGCCGCTCAAGCTTGAGTTCAATGAATGCGCCGCGATGCATGGTGATCAAGGGATCAGGACATCATCTTTGGTCGCCATTACCCAAGCCCGCGATCGCCGATTAGCTGAGTATGGCTACATCCGGCTGGGTGGTTGGCGAACCAGCGGCAACGAGAGCGATTGCACGGCTATTTATCTCTTCTTCGGGGCGTTCTAGCGCCTCTTTTTCTTTTAGGCTAAACTGGTGCCAATATGGAGCCATACACAGAACGAGGGTTGGCTGAACCTTTGGAAGAACCCCAAGAAGCAGTTAGTCAGCTAACGGAACGCAGAAAAACACCCAATGCTCCCATTGAATGGGCTAATTTGTTGGGCGATCTTAAAAAACCCGGAGGACAGTTCGAGGTCTGGGGCAATGCTTTAGGCGAACCGCATGTTGAGCAGACCATCGTTCAGTTAAGCAAATTGAAGAGGAAAGAAAAAGAGATACAGGATAAGATGGAACAAGAGGTGGCTCGAAGGGTTTTTAATCCAACTCTGGAAGACAGAAAAGCGGTCGAAGCCTCGATGGTTAGATGGATTGACCGTTGGATGGTGCAATATAAGGTGGATGAGGAACATGGGTTTGGAATTTGGTCAAAAATGTTGGGCAATCTCCAGAGCTATGGAAGGCCGCGTTTGTACGGCGCTTTGGATGAAGCCGTGACAGAGTATTTTTTGGGAAAAAAGAAAGGTAAATAACGCGTATGCTTAACGTCCATGCCTGGAAACGCGTCCATTTAGTCGGCATCGGCGGCATTAACATGTCAGCCGTGGCTAAATTACTTTTGGCCTCCGGAGTTTTGGTTAGCGCGTCAGATTTGACGGCTTCTGATGCCACGGCAGAGCTCCAAGCTAAGGGCGCTAAAATAAACATCGGTCCGCATGATGAGCGTAATGTGCCGGAAGATTGTCAGGCAGTCATCCACACCTCAGCCGCCAAGGAAGACAACCCGGAGCGGGTCACGGCTAAACATCGCAATTTGTCTGATGTGACCAACTTTGAGTTTTTGGGAGAATGGTTTAAGGATAAAGATGTGATTTTGGTGACCGGCACGCACGGTAAGAGCACGACTACGGCTCTGCTCGCGGAGATGTGCATCCAAGCTAAACTTGATCCGACGGTCATCGTGGGCAGTCGTCTGCCTAACTGGCCAGATGCCAATTTGAGAATGGGCAAGTCAAACTTGGTGATCATCGAAGGCGACGAATACGCCAAGCATTTTTTAAGCTTTCACCCGTCAGGCTTGATCATCAATAATATCGAGTTGGATCACACGGATATTTTTAAGGATATAGATGACGTGCGTCACACTTTTGAGCGTTTGTTGCGACAGACCAAGAAGGATGCAATCGTGGTTGTAAACGGCGAGTCAGAGCAGGCCGTGAAGGCCGTTACGTCGATTAAGCTTCACGAACTCAAGGCTATTACTTTCGGCCGCAAGGAAACAGTCAAGCTTCAAAGTCAGGTTTATAATGCCATGGTGGAGAGTGCCCGCGTCAAAGATGTGACTGAAGTCAAAATTAAATACGCCGCAGAGGATTGGAACCTGCAAACGGTTTTGATAGGATCTTTTAATGCCATGAATGTGACGGCCGCGGCGGTCATGGCCAAGGAGCTTGGAGCGTCTCTCGAAGCCATCCAGCAGGCCGTGATGAATTTTAAAGGCATCTGGCGGCGTATGGAACTATTGGGAGAACAAAATGGCGCTTTGATTTTTTCGGATTATGGCCATCATCCCACGGCCGTGCGCGAAACATTGGCCGCCGTCAAACAAGCCTATCCCGACAAGCGTCTCGTGCTTTGCTTCCAGCCGCACCATAAAAATCGCACCAAACATCTTTTTGACGAGTTTGTGTCGTGTTTCAATCAAGCGGATATTCTGGTTCTTTGTGAAATTTACGATGTGCCCGGCCGGAGCGCGTCCGAAGATGCGGATGTGACGTCAACTAAACTACTCGAAGCTGTTAAAGCTCAGAATCCCAAACTCGTTTTCGAGTACGCTCCCGATACTCAATCGGTCATCAACCAGACTTTCGCCTTGCTGAAACCGGGTGACGTCTGCGTTTTTATGGGAGCGGGGGACATTGATGCTCACCTGCGTGAGCAAATTCAAAATTCAAAATTCAAAGAGCAAAATTTAGGTGGCCTCCGGCATTAGTTATATGGTAATATCCCGAAGGGATTCCAACATTTTGAATTTTGCTCTTTGAATTTTGAATTAATTTATTTTTATGACTCCCGAAACCATCTCTGCTTTCAAAAAACAATTCCCGGATATTGTCGAGAACGAGCCGATGAATAAGCATACTAACCTGCGCATCGGCGGACCGGCGCGGCTTTTTTTGGTGGCTGACGAGCCAAGCGTGCTTTTGGACGCGGCCGCCTTGGCGCGTAAGCTTAATGCTCCATGGTATGTTTTTGGTGGCGGTTCAAATTTGCTGGTTTCCGATCAGGGATATGATGGTTTGATAGTCCAAATCGCTTTTCGCGACGTTAAACTGCGTCAGCAGACGGCGACGGTTGAGGCTGGCGCCATCACGTCTGCCGTGGCACGTCAGACATCCGAGGCTGGTTTAGCCGGGTTGGAGTGGGCGGTGGGCGTGCCGGGCACGATCGGTGGAGCCATCTATGGCAACTCTGGTTGTTATGGAAGTGAGATTAAAGATAATTTGGTGAGCGTGGATTGTTTGGATAAGGAGGGCAAATCAGTGGTTTATCCTTTGGCCTTATGTCGCATGGGATACCGCGATAGTCGATTTAAGCACGAACCGCATGTTATCCTGCGCGCGACTTTTAAACTGACGCCCGGAAGCGCTGAGGCGCTTAAAAAACGCATGGATGAAATTATTCAGATGCGCAAGACCAAACAACCGTTGGAATTCGGGAGTGCCGGTTGCATGTTTAAGAATTTTGTTTTCAAAGATGAAGGCGAGCTGGATCGTCTCAAGCAGGACGTTAAAGAAATTCCCGCGGACATGCTATCCAAAAAATCCATCTCGGCCGGTTGGCTGATCCAGCAAGCTGGAATGATGGGCGAGAAAATCGGTGATGCTCAAATCAGCGATAAGCACGGAAATTTCATCGTCAATCTGGGCAAAGCTTCGGCTCAGGATATTCTCATGCTGACCAGCAAAGCCAAAATGAAAGTTCGCGACGATTACAACATCATGCTGGAGGATGAAGTCCAGCTCGTCGGTTTTTGACGCCCTCTTGCTCGCAGTCTAAACTAGAAGGGTCTACGAAATTACGAATTTGATACGAAACTACGAATGGGTCACGAAACAAAAAATTCGTATATTCGCGACGGATTCGCATTTTCGCAGACCGTTACATTTTTAATTCGTGATTCGTAATGATATGAATATCAACATACGTGCCATGGGCATGGATCTGACCGAGGCTATCAAGCAATACGTTGAAGAAAAATTCGAAACTTTGGAAAAGTACTACGATAATATTTTGATTATCGAGATCAGTTTGGGTCTCGAAAATCATCATCACAATAAGGGAGAAATTTACAGCTGCTCGGCCACGGTCAATGTGCCGAATAAGGTTTTTAAGGTGGAGAAGACGGAAAAGAGCCTCTATAAAGCCATCGACAAGGTTAAGGATCATCTGCGGGAAGAGATTACGGCCTGGAAAGAGAAGCAACGTGAGAGCACTCGCGAGTGACTAAAAACCGCGCAACCCAGCCCCTAAATACAGGGGCTGTTTGGTTGACTTAAAGACTTTTTGAGCATAAGATAGCCCTATTATGAGCATCATGAAGAAGATTTTTGGTGATCCGAATGAGAAGGTTTTGCGCAAAATAGATCCGTTTTTGGCGCAAGTTAACACTTTGGAACCAACCATTAAGACCCTGTCCGACGAAGGGTTGAAGGAAAAGACTAGAGAATTTAAAGAACGTCTGACTAAGGGCGAGACTTTGGATGATGTCATGGCCGAAGGTTTTGCCGTGGCCCGTGAGGCTTCGTGGCGCAACCTGCAAAAACGCCAGTATGACGTGCAAATCATCGGCGGTTATGTTTTGCACAAGGGTCAGATTGCTGAAATGAAAACTGGTGAAGGCAAAACGCTGACGGCTGTGGCGCCGGTTTATGTCAACGCTTTGGAAGGCAAGGGAGTCCACGTGATTACGGTTAACGATTACCTAGCCCGGCGTGATACGGTGTGGATGGGGCAGGTTTATCACGCATTGGGTTTGACCGTGGGTTGTATCCAGCACGAGAGCGGTTATGTTTATGATCCGGAATTTAAGGCCGAGCCTCAGCATGATGAAGAGCGCGATGAAACGGGTTCGTTTCGCGTGGACATGGATTATCTGCGTCCGGTTTCCCGCCGAGAGGCTTATGACGCGGATATAACTTACGGCACTAACAACGAATTTGGTTTTGATTATTTGCGCGACAACATGGTCACAGCTTTGAACCAGATGGTCCAGCGCGGCTTGAATTATGCCATCGTCGACGAAGTTGACTCAATTCTCATTGACGAAGCTCGCACGCCGCTTATCATCAGCGGGGCGGCCGAAGAATCGAGTGAGATGTATTATCGTTTCGCGGAACTTGTTCCGCGGTTGGAAGCTGAGACGGATTATTTGATCGATGAAAAGTTACGCACGGCCACCATCACCGAATCAGGCATTTCTAAAGTTGAAGGATGGTTGGGCGTGGAAAATCTTTATGCCCAAGGCGGGGTCAAGCAAGTCCACCATCTCGAGAACGCTTTGCGTGCTCATGCTTTGTACAAACTGGACAAGGATTACGTCGTCAAAGACGGCGAGGTTTTAATTGTGGATGAATTTACGGGACGTTTGATGCTTGGTCGCCGCTACAGCGAAGGTCTGCACCAAGCGATTGAAGCTAAAGAACATGTGACTATCCAGCGTGAAAGCGTGACCATGGCCACCATCACTTTCCAGAATTATTTCCGCATGTACGGCAAGCTGGCCGGCATGACAGGTACGGCCCTGACCGAGGCTGAAGAGTTCTTCAAGATTTACAAGCTAGAAGTTGTCGAAATTCCGACCAATAAAACCAGCCAACGCAAAGATAGCCCGGATCGCGTTTACAAGACGGAGAAGGGAAAATTCACGGCCGTTGTCCGGGAGATTAAACGTTTGCACGAATCAGGCCAGCCTGTCCTGGTGGGTACGGCTTCCATCGAAAAGAACGAAGTTTTGGGCGAGCTCCTGCGCATGGAAGGTCTCCCTTTTAACCTCTTGAACGCCAAGAACCACGAACGTGAAGGTGAATGGATCGCTCAAGCCGGCCGCCGGGGAGCCGTCACTGTGGCCACTAACATGGCTGGCCGAGGCGTGGACATTATTCTGGGCGGCAATCCGCCGGACGAAACTGAGGCCGACTTTGTTAAAAGCGTGGGAGGTTTGCACGTCCTGGGCACCGAGCGTCACGAGAGCCGCCGCATCGACAATCAGTTGCGCGGTCGCGCCGGCCGTCAGGGAGACCCGGGCACGACGCAATTTTACGTCTCGCTGGAGGATGATTTGATGCGCATCTTTGGTTCCGACACCATGAAAAAGCGCATGGACTTTTTGCGCATCCCGGAAGACGAACCCATTGAAAGCAAGATGCTCTCTAAGGCCCTCGAAGGCGCGCAACGTAAAGTGGAAGGTCACAACTTTGATATCCGTAAACATTTGCTGGAATACGATGACGTGATTAACAAGCATCGCGTGGCGATCTACAGCCAGCGCCGTCAAATTCTGGAAGATGCCGTTAAGCCGACGGTGGAAGGTGAACGTCCGCTCAAGACAAAAATTATGGAAGCGGTGGAAGGGGAGATTGAGCAGATCGTGTTTTTTCACACGGGTGCTGAAGATCCTTCGCTTTGGAGTCTGGAAGAAGTCGCTAAAGCCATCAACGCGCTTTTGCCGGCTGAGTTTGATTCGTCCAAGCGTCTGCAAGAAATCCAAACCAAATCCGGTGGCAAGCAATTTATCGCCGAACTGCGCACCGAGATTATCAACATCTGCATGGATCAGGCCAAACAGGCTTATAAGAGAATTGAAGAGAGTATCGTTGACATGGCGTTCATGTCTGATATCGAGAAAGGAATTTTGTTGCGTTCTTATGATGATCTTTGGACCGAGCATTTGGACGCCGTTGATCACATGCGTCGCGGTATCGGTCTCCAAGGTTACGCTCAACATGATCCGCTGGTGGAATACAAGCGTGAAGCTTATCGCATGTTCAACGAACTGAACGCGCTCATCAGCCGGCAGGTCGCCCATGGCATCTTTAAGATCCCCATCGCACAACAAGTCATGGTTCGCCAGTTTGGCGCGGGCTTAAACTCCAACCAGCCGCTGATGTTCTCCGGCGCGGCCAAGACTTCCGACGAACTCAATCAAGCCGAGGGCCAAGCGCGATCCAACGCTGTCAAAACAGACCCAAAATATAAAGATGTCGGTCGCAATGACTTGTGCCCTTGTGGATCAAATTTAAAATTTAAGCGCTGTCACGGAAAATAATAGGCCCCCCTCTATTCGCCTCGTCGAACTCGCCACCTTTCCCTCCATCGAATGGGGGAAAGGAGTTAAGAAAGTTTGTCATTCCTGCGACTTGTCCCACGAGGCCTCGGCGAAGGGGGAAGGCGGGAATCTAGAAAAATAAGTTATGTCCAAGCGCATTTGTTCAATCTTGATCCCTTACAAAACAAGTGAGGCTGGTATTTTAGTTTTTTTACAGAAACGAGCTGAAGATGCCTTGAGAGGTCAGGGTATGTTCGGTTTTTTTGGAGGCGGGGCGGAAAATGATGAGAATATTGAGCAGACCTTGGAGAGGGAGATTCAGGAGGAGTTGAGTATCGCACCCAAGGAATATAAATTTTTTGGAACTTACGAAAGCGAGGGCGCGATATTGAGTGTTTTTCTTATGGAGGTTAAAGATGATTTTGAATTGACCATCAAAGTCAACGAAGGGGAGTATGGGAAATTTTTTGACGAACAAGAGTCGCAAGCTGAAACCAAGTTAAGTGAGACGGATAAGCGGATTTTACGGGATTTTTGTCAGACTAAGCAATAGTGCTATATTTACCCCAATATGTTCCCAGATAAAATGATTGATCAGGGATTAAACTCGATAAAAAAAACGGTTAAGACCGGTCATGAAACCCCCAACCCTGAGGATAAATTCCCCGCACCTGATAAGTTGCCAGAGGTTAAATCCGGAGTCAGGGGTAAGAAGAAGTTGGAGTTTGAGGATGAGCTTTTGATGGAAAAAGTCGTCAGCGCCAGGGGCGCCATCGATGTCCTAACACAGGCTTATTTGGAGATCGGTGATGCAAAGGAATGGGAACCCGAAACAAAATGGGAAGTAATTGAAAAGTTAATTGCCCTCAGTAAATTTATAGCCGAAAGTGAAAATCCTGATGATTTAGTCAAGCAAAGCACTAGGAACACGAAGCTGATGGAAATGTACATAGCGACTGATAAGAAGATTGATGAGAAAACCGGTAAGAAAATGGATAAGCCGATAGATTCTGAGATTGTTGAGTGGTTTATCCGTAAGGCAAAAACCTCTATCGACAAGATTCTTGCGGATCTCGAGAATAGAAAGGCAGATTTAGAGAAAAATAATTCTGATAAAACAGAAGTAGCGTAAATTATATGAAAATAGGTATCATTGGCAGCATGCAGATGACGGAACGTATGCTTGAATTACGAACCAAACTCAAAGATCTTGGCCACGATGCTTTTATTACCAGCTTCGCGGATAGTTTTGTCGGTAAATCGGACGAGGAGAAGGAAAAGATTAAGATTGAACAGAAAAATAACCAGGATGCGATTCGGGAATTTTGGAATATGATGCAGGGCGCGGATGCTGTCTTGGTCGCTAATTACGATAAGAACGGCATAGCGAATTACATCGGCGGCAATGCGCTGATGGAAATCGGTTTTGCCTATGTGCTAAATCAGAAGATATTTCTGTTGAACCCCGTTCCAGAAATTCCGTTCTACAAATCTGAAATCGAAGCCGTGAAGCCGGTTATTATCAATGGTGACCTTACGCTTATCAAGTGATATGGCCCTCGAAGCAACTCACATGCGGTTTGCGCTTGATCTGAAAGACAGATATCAGGTCAAAGATTTGGATAAGTATATTTCCGGCGCGGTTTATCCGGATAGTCGCTATATCACAAAAATCGATCGTAAGCTCACTCATCCGGTTGATTATATGGAATGGGATATTTTGAGTTTGGATGATTTTAAGAAAGGCTGGCATACACATTTGGTATGCGACTATGCTCAATGGCTAGTCACGAAAGAAAAGAGGCCGGAGATTTTTGAAGGCGTGGTTAAGCCTTTTGGGCCGATATGGATTCGTCGTACCGCCATTAAGGTTTTACAAGATAATGACGACCTGCGCCACTTTGATATTTTATCTTGTCTGCCTTGTCTGGAATATATCGAGAATGCCAACGGAGAAGATGTTGGAGCTTTAAAGAAGTACAACCAAATTTTCATGCGCGAATATAGCGATCCCAAGTCCTTCGGCCTCGATAATAGCGACAGGATAGGGCTGGCTTTGGGAATTGGAAACGATCACCTACAAGAAACAAGACTGCAGGCAGAAGCGTATTTGAAAGATTCATTCATGCGGGATTTTATTGCCAATATTTACGATGAGATGCTCAATCGAGCCATTTTATGAGGATATGAAGAAACGATGGGGTTTTAAATAATTTTAATAAGCGAAAGTTATATGCCAATCACTTTAGAGCAAGAACAAAAATTAATCGCCGCTGCGCAGGAAGGCGTAAAAAATGCGCTTACTGTCAAAGGTTCACAAGACGATAATAGATATGGGGCGGCTGTTTTGACGGACAAAGGAAATATTTATGGGTCCGGTCAGTATTTTTCCGATACCCATTCGTTGACTTTACATGCTGAACAGTCGGTTCTGGCCCATGCCGCCGCACATGGTGAGTATGCCATCGAGGCTATAGCTATTTCATGGAATAAACCCGCTGGAAGGGGAGAGGGCTCGGTTTATCCTTGTCACATGTGCAAACAGGTTTTATGGGAAAGCTATCTTCGGTCAAAGTTGAATATGTTGATTATAATTGCCAATGAAGACGGGAAAGTCGTAGAGAAATTGAATTTGTTGGACATAATGAATTATACTTGGCCATAAAAATAGCCCTCAACTTGGTCAATATTTTCAATTTAGAAATTTATGCTCGTACCTGAATGGTCAGAAGTCGCCAAAAATTTTAAACTTGGGCATTACCGTCACTACAATGGCAACGAATATGAGGTGATAGGAGTCGCGCATCACAGTGAAACTTTGGAAGAGCTGGTTGTTTATCGCGCTTTATACGATCAAGGATTAATCTGGGTCAGACCGCTGGCTATGTTCATGGAAGAAGTTGAGGTTAACGGTCAAAGAGTACCAAGATTCGAGTATTTGGGTTGAAACAACCAGATCCTTCAGCTGCGTTCGTACGACTCACTTCGCTCAGGATGACAATCCGCAGTCAGGACGTGATAGGACGCTTTAGGACGTTTGAGGACGCGAAGGTTTGACATCCCTTGTCTAAAAGCCATCGGTTGGCTATACTTTTGCCGTTTATGTCAAAACCTTCTACCTCCGGATTTTCCGGCGTCCCTCGCGTTTCCGTCAAAAGGCGCATCGCACTGATAGTCTTGCTGACTGTCGTGGCCGGATCGCTTAGCTATTCTGGTCCCGCCAACTGGCTGATTGACCAGACGAATACTGCTTTGCACACCCATTTCGGGCACATCGACAAGCCTTTTGTGCTTGGCCTTGATTTGCAGGGCGGCACCCGCCTCGAGTATGAGGCTGACGTTTCGCGCGTCTCAAGCGAAAAACAGTCGACCGCTTTGGACGGCGTGCGCGATGTCATCGAACGCCGCGTGAATGCCATGGGCGTGTCCGAGCCTTTGGTGCAGACAACCCGCGCCGGCAGTTCCTGGCGTGTTTCCGTTGAACTGGCCGGGGTTAAGGATATCAATCAGGCTATTAAGATGATCGGTGAAACGCCGATTTTGGAATTTAAGGAACAGAATACCGATGCCGGTCGGGGGTTGACCGATGATGAAAAGAAAAAGATTGATGACTCGGTTAAGCAGGCTCAGACTAAGGCTCAGGACTTTTTGGCCAAGGCTCTTAAAGATTCTGGTTCATTTGAGACCATGGTTCGCCAGTCGACGGATGATTTGGTTGCTAAGGATCAGGGCGGTGAACTGGGTTTCATCAAGAACAGCCCAGAATATTCCGAAATTTATAACGCGGCTCAAAGTGCCCCTGTCGGTATCATGAATAAGGTCGTCAACATGGCCGGTGGCGAGGCGGTGGTTCAGGTTGAAGAAAAGAAGGATGCCGGGCAGGAAATAAAGACCCGCCACATTTTGATCCAATGGAAAGGCGCTGATCAGGCCCCGAGTTCAACCACCAGGACCAAAGAAGAGGCTTTGGCTGAAATTCAAAAGATCCAAAAGGAAGTGAAAGCCGCAAATTTTGCGGACCTGGCTAAGAAATATTCGGAAGAGCCGGGTGCGACCGTGAGCGGCGGCGATTTGGGTTGGTTTGGCAAGGGCGTTATGGTTTCACAGTTTGAGGAGAAGGCTTTTGCTCTCAAAAAAGGAGAGATTTCCGCTCCGGTTGAGACGGCCTTTGGTTATCATTTGATTTTTAAGGAAGATGAAAAGAACGTGCAGGACGTTAAAGTGCGCGCGGCTATTTTTAAGAAATTACAGGAATCGGATGTTTTGCCTTCGGCGGACGCTTGGAAGCTGACTGACTTGACGGGTAAGCAATTAGCTTCGGCCCAGATGGAATTTGACCAACGCACTGGTGCGCCGGAAATCGGATTGCAATTCAATGATGAGGGCGCTAAATTATTTGCCGACATCACCAAACGCAACGTAGGCAAACCGGTGGCCATCTTTTTGGATGATCAGCCGATCAGCGTGCCGACCGTCCAGACCGAGATTTTGGGAGGCAAGGCGGTCATCACCGGTTCATTCAGCGTCAGCGAAGCTAAGATTTTGGCTCAGCGCCTGCAAGCCGGTGCTCTGCCGGTGCCCATCAAATTGATCGCCCAACAATCAGTCGGTCCCATGCTCGGAGCGGACTCTGTCAAAGCTTCACTTGCGGCCGCTCTCTGGGGTTTGCTCTTGGTTTCTCTGTTCATGTTGGCCTTTTACCGCTTGCCGGGCCTGCTCTCTGTTCTGGCTTTGGGGGTTTACGCCTTGATCTCGGTGGCCATCTTCAAACTTTTGCCAGTCACTTTGTCGCTTTCCGGTATCGCCGGTTTCATCCTTTCGATTGGCATGGCGGTGGATGCGAACGTGCTGATTTTTGAACGTCTCAAAGAAGAACTAAAATCAGGCAAGAACTATTCTCAGGCTATGGAAGAAGCTTTTAGGCGCGCCTGGCTCTCCATCCGCGATGGCAACGCCACCTCGCTTATCTCCTGCATCGTATTGTATTGGTTCACATCCTCAGTCATCAAAGGTTTCGCGTTGACCCTGGCCATCGGCGTGTTGCTCTCCATGTTCACGGCCATCACCATCACGCGTAACTTGATGCGTTGGATTTTAACGCCGGCTATGGTCGCGAAACTGGGCTGGTTAGTCTTTGCCCCCAAAGCCAAGGCAGAAGATAAAAAGCAAGCATAGAAATTATGAATATCATCAAATATCGTCCGCTTTGGTACCTGATCTCGGCTGTCTTGATCGGAGCCAGTATTGTGTTCCTGGCGGTTTTTGGCCTGAAAGAGGGCATTGATTTTGCCGGCGGTTCACTCCTCGTCGTTCGCTTCGAAGCTCAGCGGCCTTCTCCGGTGGAAGCCGAAAATGTTGTCTCATCTTTGAATTTGGGTGGCATTGTCATCCAACCGGTGGGGGAGACTGACATGAGCTTTAGGCTCAAGGATATGGATGAGGCGACCCATCAAAAGTTTGTCCAACAACTTAAAGACAAATACGGCAGTATCACGGAATTGCGTTTCGATTCGATCGGCCCGGTTATCGGCCAGGAATTACGTTCAAAATCTATTTTCGCGCTGGTCATCGTGTTCGTCGCGATCATGATCTACATCGCCTACGCGTTCCGCAAAGTCGCGGTGCCGATAGCTTCCTGGAAATACGGTTTTATCACGGCTTTGACGGCCTTCCATGACGTCATCGTGCCAATCGGTCTCTTTGCCTTGCTTGGCAAATTGCACGGCCTGGAGGTGGGGACAACGTTTGTGGCCGCCATTTTGACTGTCATGGGCTTCTCGATTCACGATACGATCGTGGTTTTGGACAGGGTGCGCGAGAATTTACAAAGAACTTCGGGTTTGTTTGAGGATATCGTAAACACGTCCCTTAACCAAACTATCGTTCGCTCCATCAACACGACAGTCGCGACTTTACTGGCTCTGATCGCCGTCTATCTTTTCGGCGGCTCGACCGTGCGTGATTTCTCCCTGGCCTTGATTGTGGGTATTGCCGTGGGAGCTTACTCCTCGATCTTCATTGCGGCGCCTTTGCTGGTGACTTGGTACAAGTTTGACCTTAAAGCCAAGGCCAAGTTGCGCGGTAAAGCTTAAAAACCCTCGTCCTGGTCGTCCCATCGTCCTGCGTCCTCCGATAGGACGAACAGGACGGTTAGGACGTCATAGGACGTTAAGTTAGTTCGTTCGACTGACGGGCGTCGATTGTGATATTATGTTTGATATGGAGGATTTCATATCGTTTGATATTAACGCCTTTTTGGCAAGCGTTGGAACTAGCCCGTTTGATGCCATGGCTTACATCTTTTTGCATGGCGGATGGGCGTTTTTTCTGTTGGCTTTCATCTGGATGTTTATCTATGGCTGGCTGGAGTATAAGCAAATCAAATATATCAGAAGCAAGGAAATGGTTTGTTTGGCCATTGACATTCCGAAAAATACCGAAAAAGATCCGGGCCAGGCTTTAAGGGGAGTCGAAAACATTTACGCCCATTTGGCCGGCGCGCATTCCAGCATCTCCTGGACTGATAAGTGGATGAGGGGCGTTATTCAGGACGAAATTTCCATGGAAATCGTCAGCATCGAGGGGAATGTTCAATTTATTGTTAACACCGTCCGCAGGTTCAGGGATTTGGTCGAGGCTTCAATCTACGCCCAGTATCCGGAGGCGGAAATAGTTGAAATCGAGGATTACGCTAAAAATGTCCCGGCTTATTATCCCGACAGGGATTGGGATCTTTGGGCAACCGAGATGACCCCGGCGCCTAATCAGAATAAGTCGGACATGTACCCGATTAAGACATATCCCGTCTTTGAACACTCCATGAGCGGTGAGCTTAAGGACCCTATGTCCGTGTTGCTCGAGGGTTTTTCGCGGCTTGGACTGGGCGAACAGGCCTGGCTCCAGTTTATTTTGATTCCGATTGAGCAAGTAGCCTATAAAAAGAAAGGCGATGCTTTGATTAAAAAGCTGAAAGGCGAAAAGGTGGTGGCCAAGCAGACCCTCCCGGAACAAATTCTTTTCGCGCCTTTCACTTTATTTATCGCGCTGGCTAATGGCCTTGTGGGCGGATCAAACGAACCGAAGAAACCCGAAAAGGAAATGTTTGCGGCCAAAATTTTTAACCTGACTCCGGGTGAGCGCAAAGTCCTCGAAGCGGTTGAGAATAAAATATCTAAAATCGGTTATCTGGTTAAAATCAGGTTTGTTTACGTAGGCAAGAAGGCCGTCTTTAAAAAGCCGCGCGCCGTCAATGGTTTTATCGGTTTCATGAAGCAGATGAATGCCAATGACATGCTGTCACTAAAACCTGACCTGAATAAGGTCGGGATGACCGGCAGCCGGTGGTTCTTCAAAGATCAGCGCAATAACCTGCATAAGAGAAGGTTGGTTAAGCATTATCGCCAACGTTCGGCTTTTGACGGTTTGGCTCCGTACTATCTGAACACGGAGGAACTGGCCACGTATTGGCACTTCCCGCATACCTTCCAAGTCAAGGCACCTCAGCTCAAGAAACGCGAAGTTAAATCAGTAGAACCGCCTTATAACCTTCCGATCGCCTAACCGGTATGCCGATTCAGTACAATCACGACCATGAAAATGAAATAACTTTGTTCGCTGAAACTAATTTTAGGAACCAGCGGAGGCGTTTTGGCATAAAGACGGATGATCGCCGCAAGCACGTTTACATCATCGGGAAGACGGGTATGGGCAAGACGGTTTTGCAGGAGAACATGATCATGTCGGATATTATGGCCGGCCATGGCGTCTGCTACATCGATCCCCACGGCGACACGGCAGAAAAACTCTTGGATTACATCCCCTCCAACCGCATTAATGACGTCGTGTACTTCAATCCAGCGGACGCTGATTTCCCGGTGGGGTTTAATATTTTAGAAACGAGCGGGGACAGTCAAAAACATTTGGCGGCCAGCGGATTGATGGGCGTCTTTAAAAAAATCTGGCCTGACGTTTGGAGCGCGCGCATGGAATATATCTTGCTCAACTGCGTTTTGGCTCTGTTGGATTATCCGGGAGCGACTCTTCTCGGTATTAACCGTTTGTTAGTTGATCTTGATTATCGGACGCGAGTCATCGCTAAAATTCGCGATCCCATTGTTAAAACTTTCTGGGTGGCTGAGTTCAGCTCGTGGGAGGTTAAGTATCAAACAGAAGCCATAGCTCCAATTCAAAATAAAGTCGGACAATTTTTGTCGGCGTCTATTATTCGTAACATCGTCTCGCAGGTTAAATCCACCATTGATCCCCGCGATATCATGGACAGCGGCAAGATATTTATCGTCAACTTGTCCAAAGGTAGGATCGGGGAAGAGAACATGAAACTGCTAGGCGGCATGATCATCTCGCGCATTCAAATGGCGGCCATGGAACGCGTGGATTTGCCGGAAGATGATCGCCGCGACTTTTATCTCTTTGTCGACGAATTCCAGAATTTTGCCAACGAGTCTTTCGCGTCCATCCTTTCCGAAGCGCGTAAATATCGTCTGGCTTTGACGGTCGCGCACCAGTATATCGAGCAACTGACGGAAGAAGTCAGAGCGGCCGTCATCGGCAACGCCGGAACCATCCTAGCCTTCCGCATAGGCGGCACGGACGCGGCGTTTTTGGAACAAGAATTTTCTCCGACTTTTACGCCCGAAGACCTGGTCAACCTCACCAAATATACGATTTATCTCAAACTCATGGTGGACGGCGTAGCCACCTCGCCTTTTTCGGACACGACTTTGCCGCCCATGGCTACCTTTACGGGCAACGCGCAAAAAATCATCGCCGTTTCACGCGAACGTTACGCTGTGCCGCGTTCTAACATCGAGGAAAAGGTTTTGCGCTGGAGCGGCATGGAGGCTATGACATCCCTTCGTCTTGCCGACAGTGAATTGCAGGAGGCTAAGGATAAACTCGGAGGCACGCCCGCCTCGATGATTGAATCGGAGCCGACAGTCGTAAGTCGACAGTCGACAGTCGTCAGTGAACACATGGCAGACGACAGACGACAGACGACGACAGACAACGCCGGTCTAGAAGTCGGACGCAGAGGGCCTCTGTTGCAAGAAATGTCCAAGGAAAGTTTAGAGAAAAGGGATGAGCATGAAGCGATCGTTGAATATCTGACAATTTCACCTGAAAGATTAAAAGCCATTGCCAAACCTCCGTCCGGCAAAAAGGATAAGCCGAAGTTTTCGCATACTTGCGACCGTTGCGGCAAGGTTTGGGATATGCCGATCCAGCTTGATACCAGTCGTCCGATTTACTGCGCCGATTGTATGCCCCTTGCGCGGGAAGAGCGAAAAACCAAAGGTAAAGTGGTCAAAATGGTGCCAGAACCGGAAGCCGGAGAAGTCCGGCGTGAAACATCATACAGACCAGAGCCGGCCCGACGAGAAAATAGGGATTCAAAACCAAGGGCCAGATCCGAGGCGCCTAATAGACCGCGCGTGGTGGGCGATTTAGCTTTGTCAGAAAGTTCGAAACCAGGAGCGCAGGAACCTTTTAAACCGAAGACGTCTGACCGCGAGTTTGATGTTCAAGAAGCCACCAAACCGCAGGAGACCAAACCCAAGGCCTACGGTTTAATGGCTGAGTTGGAACGCATCAAGGGCAGAGCTTTGGAAACCAGTAAATCAAAAGTTGAAAAGAGTATAGACGATCAACCGGCGGTTAGACCGCCAGAGGTAAGACATCAAGCTCCGGAACCTAAAATAGAGATGCAGGATTTAGACTTGGCTGAGGAAAAAGAAGAAGAGAAAGAGGAGATTCCACGGACGCTGACGGTTTTTAAGCAATCAAAACCAGCTTCCCAACCACCTCAAGCCTCGAGGGCTTCGACCGAATATCCGGCCGCCCCCATGCGTCATGACATGATTAATCCCTTGGATAAGCGGATGGCTAAAGACAGGAGGACTGACGCGGCCGGGACTCATCCGGCTCAAGGTAACGCTCCGCCACCTAAAACACTCAGGCCAGGGCAGAAGATAACTTTTTAAAAATATGTCTGAACGCGTAACCTTCAATACATTCGATGGCGTTAAGGTAGTGGGCGAATGGTATCCCGTGCCCACGACTATTGGCGTAGCTATCTTGTTGCACATGATGCCGCTGGATAGGCGGTCTTGGGTCCCGTTTCAACAGGTGCTATCCAAATACGGCATTGCTTCGTTGGCTATCGACATGCGCGGCCATGGGGAGAGCGTGGAAACTGAAACCGGGCAGAAACTTGATTATAAAAAGTTTCAGGATATTCAACACCAACAAACCTTAAATGATATTCAGGCGGCGTTGGATTGGTTGGATGGTAAAAAATATCCGCTGGACAGGATCATGTTAGTCGGAGCTTCCATCGGCGCGAGTTTGGCTTTGGCTATGTTACAGCAAGAACCAGGGCTTTGCGGCGCCGCCTTGCTTTCCCCGGGCAATAATCGCGGCATGAACGCGGTGGACGATGCTTTGTATGTCAAAGCCCATCATGCCCTTTGGGCGGCCGCTTCTGACAGCGACGATCCGGATTCCTTCGAAGTCTCACGTCAACTCATAGACAGGGCGGGTGCCATGCGCAAGACTTTCGCGCCTTACAAAAACGCGGGTCACGGCATCCATCTCTTCACTTCTGATCCCAAGCTCATGGATACCCTAGCGACCTGGATGCGGGATTCATTCCAAACTACACTATGACAGAAATTACCAAAATCCAAAGACCAATTACCAAGTGTTTTTTGGTTATTGCTTTTTTGGTTTTTGGATTTTTTAATCCAAGACACACCGTTTTAGCCGCCACCACAACCAAATTGCAGGTGAACCAACCTCATCGTTTGGCGCAAGCGGCGGATTTTGAGCTAAAGGAAAAAGGTTTTGCTTCGGCTTTGGTGATCGACGTCAAGACCAATAAAATTCTTTTTTCTTATGAGCCGGATAAACAGTGGACGGCGGCCAGTCTCACCAAACTCGTCGGAGCTTTGGTTTATTTGGATAAGAAGCCGGCTTGGAATTCGGTGGTGGCCATGTCAAAAAAGGATGAAGTCGGCGGCGGACGTTTACGCGTGGCTGTGGGTGCCAAGCTGACTGTCAGGGATCTGCTTTATTCCAGCATTGTAGGCAGTGCCAATAACGCGGCTACGGCCATGGCCAGGCTAAGCGGTTTGGGCATGACGAACTTTGTGGCGGCCATGAATAAGAAAGTTAAGGCTATCGGATGTACTCAGACCAAATTTTTTGATGCCTCGGGCATGGATAACAGGAATCAAACGTCGGTTCAGGATATGGCTAAAATCGCGAAAGCGGCTTTCAACGTTCCAGAAATACGCCGGGCAGCCTCCACGGCGCGTTATACGTTTAAAGTTCTTAATGCCAGTCCAAAGAATAATCTCCACACCATCAAAAACACCAACACGCTTTTGGTAGATGAAGATAACGGCTTATATGTCACGGGCGGCAAGACCGGCTATCTGGATGAGTCGAAGAATAACCTGATAGTCAGGCTGAGGCCTTCCCAAGGGGAAAGGTCCAAAGAGATCTTGATTGTCGTTTTTGGGGCCGAAACACGCCAATCTTTGTTCGATGAAGCGGCGCGTCTTGCCCGTTGGAGCTGGTCAGCGTATGATTGGTCGACGCCAACCGTGGCTAAGGCCTATGGAAATTAAATTCCTGCAATCTAAGCTAAAAGAAAAGAGGGTTCCCGACTATCGCCTTAAACAGGCGTTGCGTTCGTATTATCAGGATTTATTGGCTGGCTGGTCGGAAATATCTACCTGGCCCAAGGAATTAAGGGCTGATTGCCAAGACCTCTCATGGTCGCCCTTGACTTTGATTAAAGTCCTCGAGTCTGATGAGCCGGTTAGTGCGAAATTTCTTTTTGAGACTGAAGATAAACTTAGGATTGAGTCCGTTGTTATGCGCCACAAGGATGGTCGGAATACGGTTTGCATCTCCTCACAGGCCGGTTGTTCCATGGGTTGCACCTTTTGCGCGACCGGGGCTCAGGGTTTTGGACGCAATCTGACGGCCGAAGAAATAGTTGACCAGGTCATTCAGGCGGCGCGCTGGCTGGCAGGGCCTAAGGACGATCAGGACGATAAAGGACGATCAGGACGGGTGACGAATATCGTCTACATGGGCATGGGTGAGCCGTTTAATAATTCTGACGCGGTTTTTGAATCTTTAAAGCGATTGATGGATCCGGATATGTTTGGCTTGGGAGCCCGGCACATCAGCATTTCGACTTGCGGCATTATTCCCGGCATCCAGCGCATGGCCAAAGAAGCGCCTCAGGTCAACTTGGCCATCTCTTTGCACGCGCCGGATCAGGATCTGCGCGCTAAGATTATGCCGGTGGCCAGAGCGTATCCGTTGAATAAACTCATGCATGCCATCAGGGATTATCTGGAAAGGACTAATCGTAAGGTCATGTTTGAATATGTCATGCTGAAGGGCGTGAACGACAGCCCGGAAAATGCCGAAGAATTGGCCGATCTTTTAACGGATTTTCGTCATCTGGCGCATGTTAATCTCATCAAATATCATTCGTCGGAAGGTGTTAAGTACCAGGCCTCTAATCAAGATACGCGGCGAAAGTTTGCCAACGCCCTTAAGAGACGAGGCATAGCCGTTACGGAACGCACATCTTTTGGTGAGGAGATCAATGCGGCTTGCGGGCAGTTGGCGGGAAGATCCCGTTAACGTCATGCCGAACTTGCCCGCCCGCCTATGGAGGGTTTCGGCATCCCATAACTCAGAATCGAGATCCTGAAACAAGTTCAGGATGACCAAAAAATGAATAACAAGAATTCAAAAAAACTAAAAGTCCTGGTCGCCATGAGTGGCGGTGTAGACTCGTCGCTGGTAGCCACCTTGCTCGTCAAACAAGGGTATGAGGTGACGGGCGGGTTTATTAAAAACTGGTCTGACACGAAAGATTCGGCGACAGGTGAGTGCCAATGGCGCGGCGAACGTCGTGACGCCTTAAGAGTCGCGGCAGCTTTGGATATACCGCTGTTGACTTTTGATTTTGAAAAACAATATCGCAAACTGGTCGTTAAAGCCTTGTATGACGGTTATGCGGCCGGTTTGACGCCAAACCCGGATGTTCTATGTAACGAGTACGTCAAATTCGGATTGTTTTGGGATAAAGCTAAAAAACTTGGTTTTGACCTGATGGCCACCGGTCACTACGCTAAAACCAGTGCAAAATTCATCACGCCAAAGGCGGATCCCGCCACATACAACTTTAATGATGGCGGGAAAATACAAAATTCAAAATACAGAGCGCGGCTCTATCGCGGGGCGGATCCGGAAAAAGACCAATCCTATTTTCTCTATAGAATTAATCAAGAAGCCTTGGCTCACACGCTCTTTCCCATAGGCGACTTAATCAAGTCTAAAGTTCGTAGTTTAGCCAAAGTTTTTAAGCTTCCCGTCGCGGAAAAACCAGACAGTCAAGGAATTTGTTTTATCGGTAAGGTTAATTTCAACAAGTTTTTGTCAAAGAAACTCAAGTCTAAGCCGGGCAACATTGTTACGTCGGAGGGCGAAGTCATTGGCCGGCACCAAGGCCTGCATAATTACACCATTGGCCAGAGGCACCAAATTAAGGTCGCTGATACGCATGCCTGGTATGTGGCTGGCAAAGATTTGAAATTAAATCAATTATTAGTCGTAGATTCAGATGATGACGCCCGGTTGCAATTTAAGAACTTAAAACTGAATGATTTGCATTGGATTAGCGGCCGCGCGCCTAAAACTCCAGTCAAGGTTTTGGTCCAGGCGCGATACAGGCAAAAGCCTGCGGCGGCCATCCTAAAATCAGTCAAAGGGGACACGGCAAAGCTTTGCCTCGTAACCCCAATTAAAGCCGTTGCCCTCGGACAATCCGCGGTTATTTACAAAGGCCGGGAGTGTCTTGGGGGCGGAGTGATTGTGTGCTAGCCTATGGCCAATATGTCAGATGAAAGAGCCAAAAAATTCCAATGGATTTCGCTAGCTTACTTGTTATTGTTCATGTTAGCCGTGTTTTCACCATCCTTAGTCAATAAAGATTATTTTGGGATAATCGAGGCCAATGTCGAAGAGCTGTTGATATTCCTTTTTGGCCTTTCGGGCATAGCCATCTTTATGCTGTATGAGAGGTTGATGGAAAAAAAGGAAAAGGAGAACCAGGAAATGCAGAGCGCTTGCGAAAGCGCCAAAAAAGAACTGGTTTCTTCCTACCAATACATCGGTTCTGTGAACCGCCAGTTGGAAGTGCTCAAGAAGCTGGTTAACGATACCAGCGTCTCGATGTACGACCAGGTTAAATTGAGCAAGGATCTTCTTAAATCTTTGGTCACCGCGGCTTCGGTGAGTTTTGGAGGAGCGCCTACCCTCCTCAGGTTTGTCCACTTGGAAAAGCTTAGGACGGACCGGGAGTTTGTGCATCCAAATGGCAATACTAATGTTGCTTTGCCTTTTAAAGTTTCAAATAAAGATCTCAAAAATGCCCACGACCTGGGCGAGGTTACCCGGATTACGTATGAAGATAAATCGCTGGTGCTCGTACCTTCGGACAGGCGGAACGGTGATTTGAAAGCTTTTTTGGTGGTTCAGGATGCTTCTCAAGAGGGCGTTGAGTTTGACGCCAGCGTTCTCAAAGTCTTCGTCAATCAGGCTGAGCTGGTTTATCGCGCCTTGCGCGGGGACGTAGATTTCGTGGCAGAAGGTGCACCACTGGAACAGGTTGAGGCGGTTACTAAGGCAACCGAAGGGGAAATAGAATAATAACTTGATTAACCTCGTGGAATTGATACACTTTTGGCCTATATGAAGACACTAACCACCGAACAGGTAAGGCAGATGTTCCTGGATTTTTTTAAGCAAAAAGGCCATGCCATCATCCCGTCTGCGTCTCTGATACCGGAGAATGACCCAACCGTCCTCTTTACGACGGCCGGCATGCATCCGCTCGTGCCATATTTTTTGGGCGAACCTCATCCTATGGGCAAGCGGTTGGCCAGCGTTCAAAAATGCCTGCGCACCGTGGATATCGACAACGTGGGCGATAATCGTCACGGCACGTTTTTTGAGATGCTGGGTAACTGGTCGCTAGGCGATTATTTTAAAGAAGAAACCATCCAATGGTCATACGAGCTATTAGTCGGCAAAGAATGGTTTGAGATTGATCCCGAACGTCTTTTCATTTCCGTCTTTAAGGGCGATCCGCAGGACGCGGGACGCGGGACGGGGGACGATGAGTCAATCAACATCTGGCAGGCCCAATTTGCCGTCCATGGCATCGCGGCCGACGTGGGCGAGGCGGGTAAGGATGAGCCGGCTCTAAAATCGCAAGGCCCGCGGATCTATGCTTACGGCAAAGATAATAATTGGTGGGGCCCGGCCGGACAGACTGGACCCTGCGGTCCGGATACTGAGATTTATTATGATACGCGTCGGCCTCACGACCCCGAATTTGGACCCATGTGCCACCCGGCTTGCGATTGCGGGCGTTTCATCGAGATTTGGAACAATGTGTTCATGCAATACAACAAGCGTGATGACGGGCAATTCGAACCTTTAGCCCAGCGCAACGTGGATACTGGCATGGGCCTCGAGCGCATGGTGGCCATGCTACAAGGCGTTCCCACCATTTTTGACATAGACCTCAACCAGAGATTGATCAAGGTCCTGGCGGACGTTTTTAAGGTCGCCTATGGCCAAGCCGAGGAGCGTGACCGATCAATCCGAATAATTATTGATCACATTCGCGCGGCCACGTTTATTATCGGTGACACTCGCGGCGTAAATCCGTCTAATGTCGGTCAGGGTTACATCGTCCGTCGTCTCATCCGCCGCGCAGTCCGCGAGGCTCGTCGTTTAGACATTGAAACACTCATGTCACCGACCGTGGCCGAGGCTGTCATCTCAGAATACGAAAAAACTTATCCGGAGCTCGCAACCAACACCGAGAAGATTTTGAGTGAGTTGAAAAAGGAAGAAGAGAAGTTTGGCGCGACGCTCGAGCGCGGACTCAAAGAATTCAAACGCATGTTTGATAAAGGCGGTCAGATCACGGGTGAACAAGCTTTTGTCTTGTACTCAACCTATGGCTTTCCGGTCGAACTGACGGAGGAGCTGGTTCGCGAGCAAGGTGCAACGGTGGATCGCGAAGCTTTTAGTCAGGAATTTAAGAAGCACCAAGAACTCTCGCGGACAGCGTCAGCCGGAGCTTTTAAGGGCGGGCTGGCAGATCACTCCGAAGAAACGACGGGGTTGCATACGGCGACGCATTTGTTGCACCAGGCTTTGAGGATGGTGTTGGGCGATCACGTGGCTCAGAAGGGGAGCAATATCACGGCCGAGAGATTGCGGTTTGATTTTGTTCATCCGGAAAAGATGACGCCTGATCAAATTCAGCAAGTCGAGGAGATCGTCAACGAAATTATCCAGCGCGATTTGGCGATTGAGTATCAAGAAATGACGGTTCAGGAAGCCAAGGCGGCTGGGGCCATTGGTCTTTTCGAGGATAAATACGGTGCCAAGGTCAAAGTTTACACTGTCCATGACGAACAAAGCCCCAAGGGTTTCTTTTCCAAAGAGATTTGCGGTGGCCCTCACGTGACCCATACCGGGGAGTTGGGCAAGTTCAAGATCCAGAAGGAGGAAGCAGTTTCGGCCGGAGTGAGGAGGATCAAAGCGAATTTGACGTAGCCAAACCAGTATGAAAACTTTAGGTGCTTTCGAAGGTGTCGAATCCAAAGCAGCCGTTGAACCAAAAAAGAAAAAAGAAAATCCAACGACAAAGTTTCTAGATAAGCTGGAAACAGTCCGGGGCTTTTTTGAGCTGTCCGAAATGTTGCAGTCATGGCCAAGAGTTGAATTTTCTGACGTTCAATTGGACTATGTTGCAAAAAGGGTGCTCGAAATTTCTAATGACAACGATTTTGAATCTTATAATAGTGAAAGGCTACAAGTTCTTAAAGAATTACCGGAAGCTTTAATTGACCGTCCCAAGATTCACGAAATGGCATTAGATACTTTTTGGAGCATACTTTATGACTTTTCGCTTGAAGATTTGCCTTTCATTAAATCTAGATTTTGTCTCACAAAAGAAGATTTTGCGTCCAGAAAAACTCTTATAGAAGATGCTTATAGATTTTTTGTTGTAGACGAAATGGCGGCGATTCCCAATCTGGCTGAATTGACAGAATTTGTCGTGGATCCTGTCCCGACTCTTGAGGATGAAGGTAGCCAGGCCGGGTTGTTTGGAAAAATGGTGGCCGTATTCAGGAGCTATGAATTAAGAAATGATGTGGCGGTTACGGAAAACGTCAAAGGTCAGATTCATTACGGTGAACAGTTGCTTGAGTTATTGCGTACGATGCCGCAGGCTCGCTCCATACCCGGCCTTGTCTCCGCCTTGAATGTCGCGGTTCAAAATTCGGAGATAGCAGTCAAATATTTAAATTTACTGGAAGCTGACACGGGGTTTCCCGAGGATGCAAAAGTTCTGGCGCAAGCGGTCTTAAAACAGGAGGAGGGGAAAAAGGACGAGGAAGTTTTGACGGGAGATGGATATTCATTCCGTCTTTTCCAAGGAGCGCGTGAAATCATCCCAGCAAAATTTTTAGAAGAACCGTATGCTTATGCTTTGCAGCACGGAAAAGTCATTAAAAATACGAATCAAGGAAAAGAGATTATCTGGAAGTTTCCCGGTGAGAACGGCGCTTTCATTGTTAAAAAAATTCAGGCAAATAAAATGCCTAGGCCTGATCACGAGCTCCGTATTCTCCAGCGAGCCAGGCTTTTGGGTCTTCAAGCCCCATTACCTTTGGGGTTATTTGAATTTCCCAACGGAGACGTCTATTCGTTAATGGAGTTCGTTGCAGGCGAATCAGGGATCGATTTGGCCCGTAAGTTATTCGATCCGGATGAAAGAAATGAACATACGACACGACAAGTTGGGAATGAAATGACAAAATTAGCTAAAGAGTTCCGTGAAAAAATGTGGATAGACAAACCCTGGCAAATCAAAGATTGTCTATTTGACTTTGGTCCTGACGGTCAAATTACCAGGGTGTTCCCTTTGGATTGGGAACGTTCTCATCCCTATGATCCGTTTAAGCCGGAAACGATCGAAGGAGAGAATAACTGGTCATAATAAGGCGATCCTGAGGTGAGGAGGATAAAGGCTACGATCGCTGATCAGATTTGAGTCTTGAACAAAAAACTCCCTATCGAGTAATGGGGAGTCGGAGTCAGGAGCTCTGTTCCGTGGCGGCCGTTTGCTCAGATGGTAGTCCGTCCAGCTCGAGGTATTCTTCTACCTCGTCTTTCATGGATTCAGGCAGGATGTTGGAGGCCAGGGCACGGCGCAGATTCTCATGTTCTAGGGTCACGCGGACCCCGGGATCGCGGTAGCCGTTGACTTCCTGGTGGGCCTTGAGCGTAGTGATGAGCTTGCCACCAAGACTGAGCTTGCGCGCATCGGCACGCTTTGCGTTCATCTTTTTGATGGCTGCGGCCGGATTGCTTGACAGAATCATCCAGACCAAGCCAATGGAATACGCGGCCAGGAATCCGGGCAGAGTAGCCAGGATGATGATCCAGCCCAACAGGAATCCAGGTATTGCCTTGAGTGGATGCTCATCGGGTTTTTTGCAAATCAGGGCGCCCATGAACGAATAGGCCAGAGCGAAAACGACGGAGAAGGCCAGCCAGAGCCGGAGGTAATGCAGGCGCGTCCACTTGACCGAGAGCGTTTCCGGTTCAGGCTTAATCTGCGGAAAGCCTGCCAGCTGGGCGGCCATCTCCGGGACCTCGGGCAATGGTGTGAGTGCGGTACGGTCACCCTGCAATAGTCTGGCCACACGGAATGGTTCGGTGCGGAACAGTTCGTACTCGGCAGTTCTGCAGGCATACCAGAAATTATCAATCCTGGTAATCTCGTAGTCGCCCTCTTTTCTATACCCGACAACATGGAGGCAATCTTTATTCATAAGCCACGGCAAGTCAGAGGTAAGTTTGGCAAAACCCAGGCCGTCAGGTGTTTCAGATGACTGCACAGATCGCAGCGTACTCGCAAGTTGGCTGACCTCGGGGCTCCGCAGGGAGTCAGTGGGTTTGCCACCGAGCAAGACTTCTTGGAAAGGTCTGGTTATCCCGGCTTTGTCTTTGGCCATTTTGACAGAGTCGATATTTTTGACCTCGGCGGAGTAGTCATCTTGCATTTTTTTGTAAGCCGGGTAGGCGGGATTTGGTTGGCCCCACATTACTGCGCCATATATAGCAGTCGCTATGGCGGCTACAATCAGACCGACGAATGCATAGGCGGCAAAGAATACGGGTTTGATGATTTGCATCTTCAAGCTCCTTGTTGTCGATGGACTACGCTGATTTAAGCGTAATTCGTCCAACTTGGCAAGGTTGACACAGCCCTTGAATATTTATGGACTTTAGCTGTATAATTAGCCCATTATTTCTGTGGATAAACAAATGACCGATATTTATGTCAACTAAGCAACAGCCGGCCAATCGGGATTTTTTGGTAGTTAAGGGCGTGGTTGAGGAAAATTTGCCAAGCGCCACTTTTAAGGTCAGGTTGGAGAATGGTCACACGATTTTGTGTCATTTATCAGGAAAATTGCGTATGAACCGCATTCGGTTGACCCCCGGAGACGAGGTCCAGGTTGAGATTACTCCCTATGATTTGACAAAGGGCAGAATAACCTTTAGATTATAGCCCACTTGTACGGTTCGATGATCCATGTATTTGGACCCAACCGGCAGGGTAGGAAGCCTAATTAATCCGTTAATTAAGCCGCTAAAAGCGGGCTCATCGAGACATGAAAGTTAGAGCATCTGTCAAAGCAATCTGTCGCGACTGCAAGTTAATCCGGCGCAAGGGCCGGGTCTTTGTGATTTGCAAGAAGAGTCCGAAGCATAAGCAGCGTCAAGGCTAAAAAACTATGGCACGTATCGCCGGTGTTGTTCTCCCGCCTAACAAGCGTCTGGTTATCGCCCTGACTTATATTTATGGCGTCGGTCATACTACGGCTGCCAAAATTATTAAGGATTCGAAACTCAGCGCCGATATCAAGGCTAAGGATTTAACAGAAGATCAGGAAAAGAAATTACGTGAAGAAGTCGAAAAGAAATATCGCGTCGAAGGCGAACTCCGCCGTGAGAAATTGGGCAACATCAAGCGCCTTAAGGAAATTGCCTGCTTCCGCGGCACGCGTCACATCAAGGGTTTGCCGGCTCGCGGTCAGCGCACCAAGACAAACAGCCGCACGGTCAGGGGCAATGTCCGCCGCACGATGGGTTCGGGCAAACGTAAGCTTGAGAAGACGTAATCTATTTGGATGAAATTTATGAGCACGGAAACAACCAACAAACCCAATACTGAGGCTACAGCCCCGGAAAAGGTCAAGAAAATCTCCAAGCCCCGCAAGAAGGGCGCTAAGACAGCCAAACAACTGTCTCATGCCAACGTCTATATTCAGGCAACCTACAATAATACGATCGTCAGCATCGCTGATTTGAACGGCAATGTAGTGGCTTGGTCAACGGCCGGGCATTGCGGCTTTAAGGGTCCGAAGAAAGCCACGCCTTATGCCGCCTCAATGGTCGTAAAGAACGCTTTGGAGAAAGTTAACGATTTTGGGCTCAAGGACGTCAGCTTGTTCGTCACGGGTGTTGGTCAGGGTCGCGAAGGAGCTATCCGCGCTTTCAATATTAATAACCTGAACGTGGTTTCGATTAAGGACGTGACGCCCATGCCGCATAACGGATGCCGCAAGCCTCGCGCCAGGCGTTTGTAATCAACTTGAATAATAGCTTATGGCATCAACGCAAACTTCTGTCTGCAAACTGTGTCGTCGCGAAGGGACTAAACTTTTTTTGAAAGGCCCTCGTTGCATGACCTCCAAATGCGCCATCACGCGCCGGCCTTTTCCGCCTGGCGTGCACGGTCCGGATCGCGCTCCCAGGATGACTGACTATGGCAAACAGCTTCGCGAGAAGCAAAAGGCCAAGCGGCTTTACGGTCTCTCGGAAACTCAATTCGCCAACTATTTTAAAGCGGCCGTCAAAAGCAAGGGTGATTCCGGCGTTAATTTGGTTCGCGCCCTAGAGACGCGTTTGGATAACACCATCTACCGCGCCGGCTTTGCCAAAAGCCGCGCTTCCGCCCGCCAGATTGCCTCGCACTCACAGATCCAGATCAACGGCCACAAAGTCAACATCCCTTCGTTTCACGTTAAACAGGGGGATGTGATTACTATCCAGGAGCGCAAGAAGGGTAAGTCTTCCTGGAAGAATCTGACGGAAGAGCTTAAGAGCTATGAAGCTCCGTCTTGGTTGACAGTTGACGTGCCTAACTTGATCGTCAAGATCACGGGCCAGCCGACCGGTGAAGAGTTGAAACAAATTTTTGAACCAAAACTCATCATTGAATATTATTCGCGCTAAAGCGCTTGAACCTTATGGAATCCCTTCTTCTACCCACCAAGATCCAATTTAAGCAAGGCGAGCGCCCCAATGAGGGCGTCTTGACCGTCGAACCCTGCACACCGGGGTACGGCACTACTTTGGGTAACGCGCTCCGTCGCGTACTGCTTTCATCTTTACCGGGCGCGGCGGTTACGGCCGTTAAGATCAGGGGAGTTGACCATGAATTTTCGACCATCTCTAACGTTAAGGAAGATGTCCTGGAGATTATCATGAACCTCAAGGCTTTGCGCATGAAGCTTTATTCGGAAGAGCCGGTCAAATTGAGCCTGAGCGTCAAGGGAGAACGAGAGGTGACGGGCGGAGATTTTAGCAAAAACGCTGACGTGGAGATTGTTAATCCGGAATTAGTCATTGCTACTTTGACCGACAAACAAGCTTCCATGGAAATGGAAATCACGATTGGTCCGGGACGCGGCTATCGCTCGACGGAAGATCGCCAGAAAGAAAAGTTGGATTTGGGCGTGATCGGCATTGATGCCTTGTATAGCCCGGTGCTCAACGTTTCTTATCAAGTAGAAGCCACGCGCGTGGGAGAAAAGACCGACTATGACAAATTGGTCCTGCACATCGAAACCGATGGCGCGTTGGATCCTTTGGACGCTTGTAATCACGCTGTCAACCTGTTACTAGATCACTTTAATTTACTCAAGGACCTCAAGTACGAAGAATAAATCGACCAAACGTCCTAATCGTTCTACACGTCCTAATCGTCCTACCGATTGAAGGACGACCAGGACGCTTGGGACGCGTAGGACGAAAGTTATATGAGACATAGACGCAAAGGAGCAACCCTAGATCGTAAGAATGGACCGCGCAAAGCATTGCTGCGTAATTTGGCGACCTCCATCGTTCTCTACGAGCACGCGAATACTACCTTGGCCAAGGCTAAGGCGGTTAAGCCGATCATAGAAAAGTTGGTGACGGCCGGCAAGCAGAAGAGCTTGGTTTCGCGTCGCAAATTGGCGGCTTATTTGACGATTGAATCAGCCGTCAACAAGGTTTTAGAAGAAATCGGTCCCCGTTACGCCAACCGCAAGGGTGGCTACCTGCGCATCATTAAATTGGGCGTCAGACAGGGCGACGGAGCTGAGATGGCCCAAATTCAATTCGTGAACGACTAAATATATGCCATGGAAGAAAAGACCAGGCTTCGCGCCGGTAAACCGCAAGACAATCGAGATCGACGCCGCCAGCCAGCCGGTTGGCAGGTTAGCTACGCGCGTGGCCATGATCCTCATGGGCAAGCACAAGCCGGATTATGAGCCGCAAAAGGACACGGGCGACCGCGTTTTAATTACGAATGTTAAAAATTTGTATTTTACCGGCAAGAAGATGGAACAAAAGAATTTTTACAGCACTTCCAACCGTCCGGGCGGTCTCAAAACCAAGCCGGTCAAGGAATTGATGAAGGAGACGCCTGAGAAGATTATCATCCACGCCGTTAAGTACATGTTGCCTAAGAATAAGCTTCAGGCCCTGCGCATGAAGCGCTTGACATTTAAAAGGTAGAACATACAACATTCAACATTGAATATTGAATGTTGATAATTGAATATTGAATCTATGCCAGAAGCCAAGAAGAAAACTACCGCCAAAGCGCCCAAGGAGAAGGCCCCGGCCAAGGAAAAGCCGGTCAAGGCCGTCAAAAAGGCCGCACCGAAGGCCCCAGAAGCGACTGATGTGATTGAGACCACGACCGTGGCCATGGAACATGATCAGGAAGTAGCTGCTAAAGTTGCCAAGGGCGGGTCTTTTATTCCAGCCATCGGACGGCGCAAGACGGCGATTGCCCGTGTGCGCTTGATTAAGAACGGCAAAGGCGCGGTGGCAGTTAACGGCAAAACTTTTGACGGATATTTCAAAACTTTTGATTTGCGCACCCAGATCATGGCGCCGCTCAAGGCTGTTGGTCAGGATACCTCGGTGGATATCAGTGCTCGCGTCATCGGTGGCGGCATCCGCGGCCAGGCCGAAGCTGTGCGCCATGGCATTGCCCGCGCCCTGATCATCCTCAACCCTACTTTCCGCAAAACTTTGAAGAAGTTGGGCTACCTCTCCCGCGACCCGCGCGAAAGGGAACGCAAGAAGTTCGGTAAGAAGAGTGCCCGCAGGTCGCCACAGTGGTCAAAGAGGTAATACTCGAGTCCCACAATCGTAAAACAACCCACGAAACACCCAGTAAACCTGGGTGTTTCTTAAGTTAAATTAGACCAAACTAATGAATCGTAGTAACCTAATATATATATGGGATCCGATGATTATCTAAAAGCGCAGGGTGCTATTGATGAGCTTATTGAGCTTAAAGAAAAGTATAAAATTGAAAATAAATTGAACGAGTGCGAAACACGGATTCATTTTATTGATAGATTATTAGTTGACGTGCTCGGGTGGCCTAACGATTTGGAAAATATTAAAAGAGAAAGAGCTATCTCGGTGGGAGAGATAACTCACCGTTATTTTGATTACTCACTTAATAAGGATGGATCTATTATTGCTGTGCTTGAAGCAAAGAAAGAAGGAGTCTGTTTTGATTTATTGGATGTAGATCAACGTGTATTTGCTTTGGATCAATTAAGAACAGGAGATGCAAAAAATCGTATTTTTTACGCAGCGGTTGAACAAGCTATTAACTATGGACGTTCATTAACGTCGACTTTTTCTTTGGTGTCAAATGGGCATCAAATCGCTGCCGTCTTTTCCGTAGCTAAGCCTGGCGAGCCAGATCAACTAGGAAAAGTAGTTGTATTCCATTCTCTTGAAGACATTAGGGATAACCTTCAAGATTTTTTAAAATTATTTTCTTATGATGTTTTTTCAGGCTTCGCCTCACCGTTGTCACTGTTACTTTCTTTAGAGAAAGAGCAATACTCAAAAGGATACGTTCTAAAAAGTTATTTATCATTGTATCCTAGGCAAGCAAATAATCTCGGCCATCCTGATTTTGTTGAGTTTCAAGATCAATTGAAAAACGAATGTAATTATATTATTTCAGGTATAGATAAATTTTCATTAAACGCTAATAAAATGGCGGAGTTTATTAATGAATGCTATGTAGAATTAAGCTATAAACCTTCTGAGAATAACGAATATAAAATTCAAAAAAAGACAATCATCTCTAATATATTTGGTCAGCTGGCTAAAATTCCAAAGTTAGTCGGTGTAGCGACTGCGCGAGGTATTAATCCTGAGTTGTTAAGAAATCCAAGCGAACCCATCATTATTCTGGGCAAAGTCGGGGTTGGCAAATCAATTTTTATTGACCGGCTTATTTATAAAACAAACGCCTTTCCTGCAGAAAATTTCTACATCATTAAAGTAGATTTTTTAAATTTATCACCCAGAATGCTGGATGATATTAAGATATACGTAGCAGAATCTCTTATTGAGGGTTTAACGAAGCAAGGATATGAACCAGCTGATAAGGGCAACTTATCAGATATTTATGCCAAAGATATAGGACAATGGAAAAAATTATTTAATGATTCAGAAGGATGTAATGAAAAAATAGCGGAAAAATTAATAGACAAAATGAGTAATGTTGTACAGTTTGCACAAGATATAGCAAAGAGAATTCGAAAAGATGTTGAAAGACGTCAAATAGTAATATTTTTAGATAACGTTGATCAACTGCCGAAAGATATACAGCGAAATATTTACTTTTTTGCGCGTGAACTGATGGGTTCCTGGGAAGTAAAAGTAAGTGCCATCGCAATGACGCCACTCGCATTTTACAGAACGGATTTCGATAGAGATAGGGATCCACAAAGTTTAGGTCATGGTAATGTATTTACTATTCACGCCGCTTCTACAATTGAAATTTTGAATAAAAGAATCTCTTTTATTCAAAAATTAATTTCTGAAGATCGGCTCCATGAGTTTGCTGGAGGCTTTAGTCCTTCAAAAGATAATAAATTAAGATTAGAAGTATTGGATTCGATTATTTCTGTTTTAGTTTTAACTAATCCAATCGGAAAAATGATAGCATGTATAGCCGGCGGAAATGTTAGAACTGCAATTAATATGGTTTGTAATTTTTTGAAATCGCCTTATTCCACTATTATTCAGTATTTGAAGCACAATGATGAGTATGAAAGTGTAGAAATCAAATATAATAATTTTTTACGAACTATTCTAAAAGGAGAGTGGGCCGACTATGATACTAATAACCTTTATATATTTAATATTTTTGGAGTCAGCCAACAATGCGAACGAGAATGTTTTCTTAAATTAGCGATACTCAAATTATTAAGTGAGGTGACAGAAGGTGACGGTTACCTAGATATAAATACAATTATAGAAAAAGAAAGACAAAATGGTTTTACTCCTGTACAGATATTAAAAAATATTCTTTTATTGGAGAAACATGAATTGATCGAACCAGATGATTTAAATAATCATGAATCAGAAGAGAGACTGGCTAAATCCTATAGACTAACCTCAAGAGGCAGGTTCCATTTAGAAGTTATTTGTAAAGATGCTAGTTACCTTGAAGAAATGGTTAAAGTGACTCCGATTTTTGATTCGAAATATAAACCGAATGCAGATACTTTTGACCCAGTTATCAGTTTGGACAATGCTGACAGATTTTTTAACTATTTGACGTCCTTGTTTGCCAAATATTCCTTTTCTAAGAATTTTTTCCCCAGTGACTTTTTTGATGGCATGAGGCTGTCTTTGTCTGAAAAAAGAAATGATGTCGAAAGGCATAGGCCAAAAAATCCTTAATAATAAGGGTATTGCTTTTTTTACTTAGCTGTTTTATAGTTAGCTCATACCAACACTTTCTCAATTTTTTTATCCCGTAATTATTCAAATAATGTTGTAAATGAGCATTTAAAGAGCGGTAAAACCGCTCTTTTTGTTTTAAATTAGCCAAATTTTATGGTTTTGGAGGCATAGGTATTCGGCATTTAAACCTGAATTAGCCTATCGACTAATTCGCTCTAAAAAGGTAATCTATGGCCATGTCTTTAGGCTCATCTATAGCCAAAAATACGGTCTGGCTCATGGTCGCCACGACCGGGCAAAAGGCCATTGCTTTCCTGGCTTTTTACATCATTGCCAGGTTAACTGGCCCCCATATTACGGGCGCTTATTTTTATGGCGTTTCCGTGACTTCGGTGTTCGTTATCTTGTCGGATTTGGGCATGACGCCGGTGGTTATCCGCGCCATTGCCGGTAATCGGGAAGATGGGCCAAGATTATTTTCGGCCGTTATCCGGGCTAAGATGTTTTTGGTGCCAGTCGCTGTTTTGGCCTCGATTGGATACGGCGTCATGATGCATCAGACTCCGGAGATCATGGGCACCATCGCCTTGGCTTGCGTGGCCATGTCAGCCGATGCCATCCATCTGATTTTGTACGGCACCTTACGCGGCAAACAAAACCTTAAACCTGAAGCTTTGGGCATGTTGATCGGCCAGATTGTGAGCGCGGCCGGCGCGGTGACAGCCGCTTTGATGCAATGGGGTCCCATGGGTTTGGCCGGGGCATTGGGTCTGGGCAGCATTTGGAACGTAATTTGGGCCAGTCGGGCCGCGATCAAGCATGGCCTGCGTTGGGTAACTCCCTCTTGGTTGGATCTGCGCCAACTAGCCCTCGAGGCGTGGCCGTTTGCTGTGGCCGGCATGTCCGTCAAAGTCTATTCATACATCGACAGTTTGATGATTCAGGCTTACAAGGGCACGGTGGCCGTCGGATACTACGCCGTGGCTTATAAGATGACTTATGCCATGCAATTTTTGCCGCTGACTTTTACGGCTGCGTTGTATCCGGCTTTGAGTTATGCCTACGCGCATAAAGAACATGATGAAGTTAAAAAAACTTTTCTCGGATCGTTGCGTTTTATGGCAGCTATATCCTTTCCCATCTCAGCCGGTCTATCAGCCTTGGCGCCACGTTTGATCCCTGCGCTTTATGGTGATGCTTTTAGGGGCGCTATCCCGGCCATGCAAGTCTTACCGTGGGTTTTGTTGCCTATCTTTTTAGATTTTCCAGTCGGAGCTTTGTTAAACGGTTCTAATCGCGCCCATCTTAAGACGATAGCCATGGTAGGCACCATGCTCGCCAATGCGTTGCTTAATGCTCTGCTGGTGCCTGCTTATGGGCCTCTGGGTGCGGCTTGGGCGGGCGTCTTCAGTTTTTGGTTACTCTATGCCATTGGCATGGGTTTTACCTATCGCGATGCGGGTGGACTTTGGAATATCATCCTGCCTCTCTTGAGGGCGAGTGTGGGCGCAGGAGCGGCCTGGCTGGCGTGGCGTTACATCGGTGGATTCATGCCGTTGCCTATGGCTTTTATCTTCGGTGGCGCGGTAGCCGTAGTTTTGGCTTTTGCGGTCGGACTCATCAACTTGCAGGAAGTGATGTTCGCTTGGAGACAATTGAAAAACCGTTTCGTGAAACAAGATCAAATTCATGCCGCCTAATTCGCCCAAGTTATATTGCTTGACCATGGACTATCCGCCCATGCGCGGCGGCGTAGCTCGTTATCTTTCAAATTTAGCCGAAGCCTCAAACGGACAGATGGAAGTTTTAGTGCCTTTAGAGCACCCAGAGGACGCTTTAGGACGCTTTAGGACGTGTGAGGACGTTAGATACGTTAGGTTTTGGTGGTCTGGTTGGCCTAAGTGGTTGCCGCTAGTTAAACGATGTCTTGAGTTAAAGGACGGGATTATTTTTGTATCTCACGTTTTACCCATCGGAACGGCCGCGTGGATTTCTAAAAAGATCGGCGGACCGGATTACGTCGTGCTTTTTCATGGCACTGATCTTAAGAGGATAAATACGGTTTGGAGAAAATGGTTGCTGAAAAATATATGTAAAAATGCGAAGCGACTGATCGTCAACAGCCAAGCGACGTCATCTGCCCTAAAAAAACTCATTCCTGAGACTGATACTTTAGTTTTAACTCCGGGGGTCACTCAGTTCTGTCATCCTGAGCGGAGTCCGACGGAGTCGAAGGATCTGGCTTGTTTCGATCGAACCAGATCTTTCGACTTCACTCGTCAGACTCGTTCCGCTCAAGATGACAAAAGTGTTAGAAATGACACAAGGAGAGCGCTTGGCATATCCGATCAGACGAAAGTTGTTCTGAGCGTCTGTCGTTTAGTGGAACGCAAAGGCATTGATACTTTGTTGCAGGCCGTGGCAGGGCTTAGTGCTCAGTACTTAGTGCTCAGTACTCAGTCACCGTCTAAATTCGAGTTAGTTGTCATAGGTAAAGGTGATTATGCTGAACCCTTGCATCAGCTGGCGAGTTTGTTGAAAGTTACCGTCAGATGGATCGAAAACGCTACGGATCAAGACGTGGCTGAATGGTACTCAGCGGCTGACATCTTTTGTCTGCCGTCTCGTGAGGCGGTTGATGACGTTGAGGGCTTTGGAATTGTCTTCCTAGAAGCCGCGGCCGCTGGTTTGCCAGTCATCGCCGGCAAGGGGTGGGGGACAGAGGAGGCAGTGGTTGACGGTGTGACGGGTTTACTTGTCGAACCATCAGCTGAGAAGGTTAAATATGCTTTGAGCAAACTTCTCGACGACGATCAGCTCAGACGTCGCCTAGGTGAAGCTGGCCAGGCCAGAGCTTTACGTGACTTTAGATGGGAAGATAGGTGGAGGACGCTCAGAAAGAATTTGGAATTTGGAATTTGGAATTTAGGGATCGACCCAAATCCTCAAATTCAAAATTCAAAATTCAATGACATTGCGGTTGTAATTCCATGTTGGAACCATGCGGCTCAGCTGGAACGGACGCTTGGGGCGTTGTGCGGTCAAACTTTATTGCCCAAAGAAGTTATCGTCGTCGACAATAATTCTAATGATAATCCGCAAGCTGTGGTTGAGAAATACAAAGACAGGTTGCCTATCTCTTGTGTTATCTACAAAGACAAACAAGGTGCGCCGGCCGCGCGGAATGAAGGAGCGAGACTAACTTCGTCTCCGTTTTTAATATTTCTGGATGCTGATGTTGAACTCGTGCCTGAGGCGTTAGCTATGATGCGTCAAATGTTGGAGGACCATCCCGAAGCTTCTTTTGTTTACTCAGATTTTTACTGGGACTGGAAACTTTTTCGAGGTCGAGCTTGGGATGCTCAAGCGATTAAGCAACTGAATTGGATTCACACCACAACATTGATTAGACGAAGCGCCTTGGTTCCTTTTGACGAAACGTTGAAAAAGTTTCAAGATTGGGACTTATGGCTATCGATGTCAGAACGGGGGCAGACAGGCATCTGGATACCGAGACCTTTATTTAAAGTCATTAAATCTTCTGGACGGACTGGAAAGATCAGCCATTGGCTACCTTCGGCGGTTCACCGCATACCGTGGCCGATTCTGGGTTGGATGCCAGATGAAATCCGTAAATACAAGGAAGCTGAAGCGGTCATCCGACAAAAGCATAACCTTGTCATTCCTGCGAAAGCGGGAATCCATAATAAATCGGATGGATCCTCGCATACGCAAGGATGACAGAAATATATGAAAGACCTGCGGATAGTTATTGTCAGCTGGAACGTCCAGGACCACTTAGGACGATGTTTGGCGTCTTTGCCTAGGGCCTGCGAGGGCTTGGATTGGGATTGTATTGTGGTCGACAATAACTCATCTGATAGCTCACTTGAAGTCATAAAAAAGTTTTCCAGCCAACACGAACAGATAGATGTCATAGCCAATAAAAAGAATTTTGGTTTTGCTTATGCCTGTAACCAAGGGGCTTCGCATTTAGATGCGAAGTTCATTTTAATGTTAAATCCGGATACCGAATGTCCAGCTGGATCGTTGAATCAACTCGTGGCCGCGGCGAAAAGGCGGCCGGAAGTGGGTATTATGGGTCCGCAGTTGGTTTATCCTGATGGACAATACCAGCCAAGTGTTCAACGTTTTCCAACGTTCCGCGATCAAAGTCTCATTCTTTTAAAACTGCATCATATTTTTCCGAATGCTCCGAGTTTGCAAAGTTATTTTGCGCAAGATCTTGACCGGGATAAGTCACAAGCCGTTGACCAGGTGATGGGCGCTTGTTTTTTAGTGCGTCGCGAGTGTTGGGAAAAGATTCACGGTTTTGATGAACGTTATTTTATATGGTTTGAGGAAGTTGATGCTTGCCGCCAGGCCAAAAAAGACGGCTGGCTGACTTGGTATGAACCGTCCGTCACCATCATCCATCACGAGGGGCAGGCTTTTTCCAAAGTTTGGTCTTCGCGTCGGCAAAGCTATTTTAACGACAGTCTGCGTAAATACATGCGTAAATGGCACGGGTTTTGGGCTTGGTTGGCGGTTACTTGTCTGAGCCCAATTTCATTGGCCATGGCGGCCATTTTGACGCCATTCATGTTTAAGCCCAAAACCAGAAAAAGTGTCATAAGAGCTGGAGAAAAAGATAGTTTGACAGACAAGGGGAGTAAGCTTAACAGTTGGAAGATATGGTTGGGATTGATTGTCTTTTTTGAGATTATTTCGGCCTTAGCTCAAGGGTATGCTAACGCGCAAATCGTCTTAACCATACTTTGTGGACTAGTCGTGGCTGGTTTGGCTTATCGACGACCATATCTTGGTTTAACCGTCGCGGCCACGGAATTAATGATCGGTGGTTTCGGTTATCTGTTAAATCTTCCCGGCGATGTTTTTGTGCGTGGCGTATCCCTGCGCATGGCCATCATGGCTGGTCTTTTTCTGGGCTGGGGTGTCAACGCGTTGCGTACCAGGGTATGGAAATATTGGCACTCGAAAGAGCTTTTGATTGTTCAAGTTTGGGTTTTTGTAGCGGGTATGATTATAGGCGGCTTGTTACGCGGTTGGCAGAAACATCAACTTTTTATCTTTCAAGATTTGAATGCTTGGTTTTTTCTTCTATATTTAATCCCGGTTTTAGACGTCGCTCATAGGTACGGCGATAAACTAAAGAAAAACATGGCGGGCGCTGTTACGGCGGCGCTTATTTGGTTGCCGCTTAAGATGCTTTTTATTTTTTATATTTTTACCCATGAGTTGTCGATTAAAGATTGGCTCTATATATGGATTCGCGACACGCGAATCGGTGAAATCACTGATTCGAACAACGGACTATATCGTGTCTTTTTCCAATCGGCGATTTATGCTGTCCTGGTTTTACCATTTATTATCGCCCGATGGATAGAAAAAAAATCAGATGGTAAAACCTCACGAGGGTCAGAAGCAGGCTATTTTATATTAATTACTTTGTCTTGCGCCGCCAGCTTTTTGGGTTTATCCAGGAGTTTTTGGTTAGGTGCGGCCACCTCGCTGACGCTGGCGGTTTTACTTGGTTTGATCAGAGCTTTTAGGCCCTGGGAAAAGGAAAAATTAATATATTTAGGTAAGGCAATCTTGGGTGGCGGAGCCGCGGCTCTTCTGGCTCTGATTTTGATTCTTGGAACTTGGAGGTTGCCTATTCCAAAGCTAGTCAACGGATCTGGTTTTGATTTTTTTACGGCCAGGGCGACCGTTTCTGATCCGGCGTCGGCCTCCAGATGGAATTTATTGCAACCTATGTTGCAAAAAATCTGGTTAGATCCTATTTTAGGACAAGGGTTGGGTTCAACGGTAACTTACAAGAGTCAAGATCCGAGAATTTTAGCCGAACATCCGGATGGTCAGATGACCACCTTTGAATTCGAGTGGGGATGGTTGGGATTTTGGATTAAGTTTGGCATCTTCGGAATTTTGATCATGGGATGGCTTATGATATCTCTGGCTTGGCAGATTTGGAAATCTAAATATGCTTGGTGGATTAGGGTTGGAGTGCTGACTGGGACGGTGGGGTTGATGGTTATTCATTTCTTTACGCCATACTTAGACCATCCTCTGGGTTTTGGGTGGATTCTGGGAGTAGAAGGCCTGTTGGCCATGAAGAGAGAGGAGCTGGAGCCCTCTGAGATGACGAATATAAAATAGCAAATAACAAGAGTTATTCTGTCATGAAGTGACAACCGTTATGTCAAATTTTGTCCGTAAATCACCAATCGGTAAATTATTAATTTGCCAGGAGGGTATTTTTTTGACAGGTATATGTTTTACGACGCAAGAGAAGTTAACTTCTCTTTCCGTCATTCCTACGAAAGCGGGAATCCAGAAACAAAATCCGATGGATCCCCGCATACGCAGGGCGATAACTAAACAACTCGACGCTTACTTTGCAGGTAAACTTAAAAAATTTGATTTACCCATCAAATTAACGGGAACGGCGTTCCAAAAAAGTGTTTGGAGAGCTTTGACACAGATTCCTTATGGTCAAACGCGGAGTTATGGGGAAATCGCAAAAATGATAAAAAAACCTCGGGCGGTAAGGGCGGTTGGGAGCGCGGTCGGTAAAAATCCTGTTGGAATAATCCTGCCTTGCCATCGCGTCATCCGGTCTGACGGCCAAATCGGAGAGTTTGCCTGGGGAGTGAAAATTAAAAAGCAGCTATTAAAACTAGAAACTGACAACTTACAACTGACAAGAGTGACTTAGTAACTCGTGTTAGTTGTCACTTGTAACTTGTGGGTGTCCGGCAATATATTCTTTAGCGGTCATGACGCGTTTACCTTCTGGTTGAAGTTCAAGTATCTCAAGAGCTGATTTGCTTCCGCAGACAATAAATAGACGGTCATGAACTATTTGAAAATTTACTCTTTTGTCATCTAACTCTTTCCAGTTTCCAGTTTCTACTTTTGATATTTTAATTCTTTTCCCATCACATTCCGTCCACGTTCCAGGCCAGGGATTATAAGCGCGGACAAGACGATCGATCTCATCAGCTGACTTTGTCCAGTCTATCTTGCCGTCGTCTCGCGATAAAATCTTACAATAAGTCGCCTGAGAGTGGTCTTGAGGTTGGGGAGTGATCTTACCGTTCAAATAATTAGCTAGAACGTCAGGCAGTGTCTCGGCTCCGAGCTGAGCTAGACGGTCGTGGAGCTTGCCGCTGGTTTCATCCGAATTGATCTCAATTTCTTTTTGAGCAAGTATATCGCCGTGATCCATCTCAGCATCCAAAAGCATGATAGTCACGCCTGATGTTTTGTCACCGGCAGCGATAGCGGATTGGACGCAGGAGGCTCCACGCCAGCGGGGGAGGAGCGAGCCATGGACGTTAATACAACCGTGTTTCGGCAGATCTAAAATGCGCTGAGGGATTATCTTGCCATATGAGACGACCACATAGGCATCAACCATTCTGTCATTCTGAACTTGTTTCAGGATCTCATAACTCTCCTCCATCTTAATCTTCTCAAATTGAAAGAAGGGGACGTTGTGTTCTTGGGCCATCACTTTGACCGGAGGCGGTGTTAGTGTCTGATGCCGGCCAAACGGAGCATCTGGCTTGGTTACGATGGCTACAACCTCAAAACGACTGTCCTTGAGCAAAGCGTCGAGGGAGGGCAGGGAAAAATCAGCCGTGCCAAAAAAGACAATCTTGTAAGCCATAATTGTGTGTAGAGTAGCGTTTAATTGCATCTCGTGCAAATAAAAAACCTCCGAGGAGGGAGGTGGGCGGTTAGGGGCAGACGATCTGCCAGAAATTCTGAGGCTCGGAGCTGGTCACTTCAGTTCCGTCGCCATAGGGAGCGGTTGTCTGGACAATGAACTTGGTTTGCCAGTGATTGGCATTGAAGGCAGTATCGCTGGCGATCTTGCGTTTCAGACCTCCCATGACCACGTAGCGGTTGGCATCGCCGTTGTAAGTAATGAGAGTGCCGTCAGGATGGACAGCGGTTGTGATCGAGGCGCCGGTTGCGTAGTCCGCAAAGAAGGCGTCAGGTACGTCCACAATGAGCGAAGCCCAGTTTGGACCGTAAAGAGCGGCGATGATGGCCTCTGACTCGATCCAATGCAGTTGGCCGCAATTGGTGAGGGCGTAGGTCTTGGGGTTGCTGGTAATTTTGACCAGGTATGTTCCCGGACGGATGGTTATGTTTTTGCCATCCGGAATGGCCGCCAGCTGTTCATCGGGGATGGTTTTGACCAGGTTGAAGTCCTCGGTCGTAAACCAAGAGAAGAAGGTGTTTTGGTTTTGGAACACGTGACGCTTCTGGTCTTCTCCGTAGTAGTAGACGGTGCTGCTGCTGGCTGAGCCCTTGATCAGGTCACCTGGGTTGAGTACGACCGCACCATCGATTGAGACGTCCGGTTGAGCATCAACACCAGTCTCGAGCGCGGCATCCGGTCCGGTTTCTACTCCAGTCTCGATTTGAGCGTCCAGATGAGCGTCCAGCGCGGCATCTTTGGCACTGGCTTCGGCCTCCTTAGCCGCGTCAGGACCGTCTGAGGTTGCATCAACGCTGGCGTCTGTCTCAGACGATTCGAAGAGAGCAGAGCTCTCTCCACAGCCAAACAGGGACAGACAAAACGCCAAAAAGAGCATTCGTAGCCAAAATCTCATGTTTTCTCTCCTTCTTTTGGGACTCTAGGTGTTTAGACCTTCTCAGCTAATTGAGTATCTGTCAAGTTTTTTTGCTAAATTTAGCCAAGTATTTCCTGCACCCTTCCAACCTGGCCAGACGTCAATCGGACTTTGATGCCACGGGGATGGTTAGGTGAGCTGGTGAGAAGGTCTTGCACAATGCCCTCGGTCAGCTTACCGGTTGGTTGATCTTTCTTGAGGACGATCAACACTTTTGATCCAGGTCTGATCATGCGACGATTCTGTGAACTTTCCGACGGCCCTTCTGACCTGGTAGCTGATTTTTGCGTTAAGAGTTTTAAAGTTTCTTTTAAGAAAGTAAACTCTCGTTTTTGTATAAAAATTCCTTCGTAACATTCCGGTTCGTCAGTTTCGATCGTCTGTATCGCTTCCGGTAAAGTCATCCAGACGACTTCAAAACCTTGTTCGATTTCTCTTTCCGTAAAATTCGTGGCGCCTTTTGAGATGATTCTGCCCCAATAACAATAGTTCGTTGACTGGAAATTCCATTTTAATCTGTATTCAATAATTTTTCCGACCTCTCCTTCGACGGTTATCTCACAACCAACTTCTTCCATGGCTTCGCGTTTTAAGGCTTGAATTTGATCCTCACCAGCTTCGATGCCGCCGCCAGGGAGTTTGTGAAAGTTGAATTTGGAGACAAAGAGCAGGGGAATCATCCCATTCTCATCAAAAAGCACAGCCCTAGAGCCCTCGCGGTATTTTATGCTTTCTTCATTATCCGGATCGCTATCTTTGATGATTTTGAGGAGTTTCATATTTGAGACTAAACCATAGTATCTCGAAACAATAGCCGTGCCAAATTTACTCGTAAAACAAGAGTTATCAACATCTTGAAAATAGTCTCAAAATCTGTTAATGTATAAACAGGTGCAGAGAAGTGAAATAAGCCTCACATTTAACGAAGTGGGGTTTTGTATTTGTCAACAATTGACAGGCCTAATTTGTAATGAGAGACTTACAACCTATGAGTAGCGAAATAATGGAAAAGTTACTGGAACATGATAAGAAATTTATTGAACATGATAAGAAATTTTTCGAGCACGGAGAGATATTGAAAGAACATACCAATATATTAAATGAGCATAGTAAAAAATTCATCGAGCATGACAGGAGATTTGATCAAATCGACGAACGACTCGATTTATTGTCACTTACCGTCCTTGATCATTCTGAGCGCTTGGATCGAATTGAAACCAATATGGCCACTAAATCTGACATCGCTGGCCTGACAAAGACTTTAGATCAAATCGTTTACTATGCCCGTAAAACAGACCAGGAGATGATATTTTTAAGCGAACGGGTTAGACGAGTAGAGGACGATGTTAAGTTGATTAAACCGTTAGTCGGCTTAGCGTCTTAAGCCGGCCATTTGCCTTGGGTAATTTTGGTGGCTTTGTCTACAAATAAAATTCCATCCAAATGGTCAATTTCGTGTTGGACGGCGACGGCCTCAATTTTTTTGACATCCAGTTCGGCGCGACGGCCGTGACGATCTATGAATTTAACTGAGACGCGTTTAGGTCGCGTGACTAAACCATAGACATTCGGCAGGCTAAAACAACCTTCTTCAGTTTCGACTTCAGTAGTAGAGATTTTGGTCAACTCTGGGTTGACCATAACCTTGGCCTCGCGGCCAATCTGGACGATAACAACGCGTTGGTTGACGCCGCATTGAGGAGAAGCCAGACCGGCGGCATTTTTTTGTGAATCAAAAGTCCTGAGTAGCTTCTCGATAAAATCCCGAAATTCCTGAGTTGTGATGTTTTCCGCGGGTACCTCAATTGACCGTTCACGGATGGACGGCTGGTCGTAAGTCACGATGGTGAATACGTCAATCATAAGGTGATGGTCTACGAAATTACGAATCAGTCGCGAATACACGAATTTTTTTGTTTCAAAGCCCATTCGTAATTTCGTATAATATTCGTATTTTCGTAGATCAATATCGTAGATTAGCTGAAAAAGGCGATGGGGTCAAGATCCAGGATACCGAGAGATGAAAGAGGCGTCAAAACATCGATTATTTGACCTCTATTTAAGCCCTCAGGCGGCAGAAGGTGGTAAACAAGCCTTGGTTCACGCGTATTTACGCGATTTTCGACGACATACGGCCCTTTGACTTCCCAGCCAGATTGGCCAAGTTTTTCTTGCAACTCGACCGTAATAGGGTCTGTTTCTACGGTTTTTACCGTGGCTATGAGCTTAACCAAGGGTCTGGCAGGTGGATATCCAAATTGTTTTCTGTCCGCTAGCTCTTTTGACCAGGCTTGTTTTAAGCCTTCATCCGTCAGCCATGAGCGGCTTTCATTGGCCAGGTTTTCCGGGCCTTGGACCAGAAGCTCGCCTTGCGAAAGGCTGACTTGTCCGGCTAATCGCCGGAAGGCAATGATGAGTCTTTCTTTGCGGCGGACATCCTCTGTATAACCGCCCATAAAATTAATATTCGTCACCAAGACTAAACTTTGGGGTGGGAGGTTTTGAGTTTGCCAATTTGCCAGATCCAAGACTTTGATATCTGCCTCAGCATAATTTTTGTCCAACTGTTTTTGAAGTGATTCACTGCCAACCATGGATTTATTGAGATTGGAACCGCCGCACATGGGGCAGGCGAAAGGCATGTCTTCTTTGTGCCCGCAACGGCGACATTGAGCATGCGTCGTCATGTTGTTCATGCCATAATCGCATTTGGCGCAAGGCATGACCCAACCGCAATCCGCGCAACGGATTCGGCCGCGGGTGCCGCCCACGGCATGCAAGATGCGAACCGGGTGATGGTCTTCGAGGGCTTGAGCGATTGAATTGATAGTTCTGGCTGATAATGATTCTACGCTGGAGCGTGAGCCAGGGGCCAGCGGTTCAATTTTGAGATCAAGTTCAATTGGTGGCGTAAGTCCTAACTCACCCTGCCCTCTCTTAGATAAGAGAGGGTTCTGCGTTTCTAAAATAAGGTCGTGCTGGCTCTCCTCTTGTTTAAGAGGAGTTGGAGGAGTTAGGGCTGACAACCTTGGAGTCGTGCCGATGTTAATCACCCGGAGCGCTGGATTGTGTTGGGACGCCAGTTCGACTAAGCGCCGCGCGTCATAACGCGGCGTCAACTCATCTTGTTTGTAGTCATCGTTTTCCGGTTCATCGATGATAACCACGTCGGCACAGATGCTGAGCCAAGCCCCAAGCCTGGTCGTGACGAGCATGCCGTGCGGTTCCCGCAAAAAGCCTGTCCAGGCTTTCCAGGCAGCGCCCGCGGCCGAGAGCGCATGGAAGCCATCGCAACCTAATTTATTTTTCAGATAATCCACGCGGGATTGCCACGGAGTCAAGATCAAAATTCTGCCGTTAGCCTGCTCATGCTGGACGGTTTCTGAGATGCCTCCTGGTCCGGTGTAACGGTTGATCAAATATCTTTCCTCAATCTGTTTTGTGCCTTTGGGACGGCGGGCCATGTGATAAAGAGTATGCGGTTCGTCTTTATCCAAGCGTTTAGGCACGGTCCTGAGCCAAGCATTGAATAAAGTCGCAGGTGAGACAAAAAGTTCATGAGCTGTTTCCAAACAATAACCCGCGATAGCCTCCGGCAACTTGAGGATTTTGTCCGGACTGGGCAGGGCGATGGCTTTATCGGCAAATTGGCTGGTGGGTGAAATTTTCGCGACCAAAGCCGGGATCATCCGGTTGCGGAACGGCACGAAAATTAAATCGCCGACATGCACTGATCCATCATCGAGTTGATAATCAAAAAAATCATGCCCCGCAGGCATCTTCAGAGCTGGGATGACGGAGATGAACATAAAATTATAAACGTACTTAACGTCCTAATCGTCCTGTGCGTCCTTAATATAAATTAATTGTCATTCCGAGGGAAGTCGGAGCGACGAGGAATCTTCAAGTAGAGACGGCTAGTGTGGCCAAGAAACTTTTTCATACCTTATTTGTAGCTTTGATAGCTATTGCAGAATGCTGTGCTCGTGGCTTGAGCCGTAGGCAGAGTAGTCGAGACTGAATAAACCAAAGCCAGGCATCCGTCTGATGTGCCGTGATACTCATATGTCGCTACGTTTGGTGCGCCTATGGCAAGACTCTTGACGTTGAACCTAGCCGCCGTAGCTTGGACCGCGTCAGACCGACCCGTATTTTGGCCATAAAGCCAGAGCAAACATTGAGTGCCTAGCTCCCAGATGCATTTGTCATTAGGCGTTCCTACTGATTTTTCAGCTGTAAGGGGAGTGGTATCCAAGACCATACCTGTCCCTGCGTCTGCCATACTTCTCATTGAGCCTGTAAAAATTTTTCCAGAAAAATAGGCATCACCTGTAGTCGTTGAGTAGTTAACTTTCAAATCGCCTATATCTGCTTTTTGAACTTTAAGATCATTAAGAGTACCAAGGGCGGTATTGCCCATATAGAGACCGAGGCCGATCAAACCAAGATTTAAGATACTAATGACAGTACTCCAACGGTATAGATATGGTTTTTTATTTTCTTTTTTGTCCGACATAGTTAGGCGATATCAAACTTCGCGACCACATAGCCTACTCCAAACGGGGCTTCGTAACTTAACATGTGCGGCGTGACATTCATGTTTTCCAAGGTGCCCAGTAAGGTCGCGATGGGGCGATAACCGCATTGTCCAGCGTTCTCGACGGTTTCCAGAGGCAGGGAGAGGAGAGGATTTGGATCGTTGGCGGAAAGGGCTTGCTGGACAGCTTCGTCAAACTTCGGGCCTTCCTGTGATGCGCCACCCGGGGACTCGGATGTTAATTTATGAGACAAATCAGCGCTGGCTATGACGGCCACGCGGCGAGTTTCGGCGTGGATGACGCGTTTGAGTTGCCGACCAAATTCAAAATGGGCTTTGCCATCCATCATGGAAGGCGAGACTGGGAAAAGTTTCCAGTTTTGCAGATGAGCCGTCAAAAGCATGATGGGAATGGAATATCCATAATCTAATTCTTCGCTGGAGGTCAAAGTGAAAGGCACGCCTTCATCGCGCATCTTGCGGTGCGTCCGGTCGATCAGCATGAAATCGCTTTTAGCGGTGACTGTCGTAGAAAAATCCCCGAAAGATTTAAGAGTGCCATTATACGAACCAGCCATGTTGGCGGAAAACGAATCAGGATAACGCGGGCCGTGAGGTGCGATAATGCAAAGTGTTTCAGGCTTGGCCAGATAAAGTGCTTGTTCCAGCTCCTGGTAAGCGGCTACGGTTTTGGCTAGTTGAGCTTGATGCTCTTTGCCAATGGCAGGCACGAGGAGCGGTGAGTGGGGGACGACGGCGGCGAATACGATCATATGTTCTATAAAGCAAAATTCAAAATTCAAAAAGCAAAATGTCGGTATCCCTTCGGGATTTTATATTATTTATGCCGTAGGCCACCTGAATTTTGCTCTTTGCTCTTTGCATTTTGAATTAAGTTAGTTAGTTGCAACGACAGTAGGTGCGACGGGCGTAGCTAAAGCCAGCGCCAAGCCTTTATCATAGGTTGCGAGGACACGATCAGGAACGGTGACTACATTTTGCCATTTGTAGCCCATGGTTTCAAAGACTTCAGCTGAGGGAATGGGTCGTAATTGTTGGTCTTCGATGGCGTAAACGGCAGATTCTGATTTGCTTCTGACCAGTTCGCCATCATGTAACGTATAGGGATCGCCCAAGGTATAGCCATCGATGGTTTTGACGGCGACGTTTTTGATGGGACGTCCCGGAAAGTAGAGTTTAATGAAGACTTCATCGGCCAAAGCGTGTTTGACACTGTTTTCCACATACCAGACGGTGGACGATTTAGTGGTCTTGAGCAGAGCGCCTTGAGGGAAGGCTGTTGCATCCGTAATCGGATCAAGCAGAGCCAGATCGCTAACATCTTTTTCAGAAGCCTCGATCAGCTCGTCGTCCAGAAAACCGAATTTATGCATGACCTTCGCGCTCGAGAAGAGCCGTTTGCCATTCGACGCTATTAAATAAAGATTACCCTCATCGGTTTTGATAATAGAGTATTTCGGAAAGCGCACATCAGTTCCTTGCGGATAGGCCGAAAGATCAGTATCAGAAGCGGTGAGAATCTTTTTTGGGTCAGCCATGGAGAGCAAAACTGCTTCGCTCGCGAACGGACGCTTCTCGCCGTTCTGGATCAGATAGGCGTTATTGCTGGGTGAGCCACGGACGATCGTCCCGTTGGGATAGGAGAGAGTGAACCAGCGTTGCCAGATCTTCCAAAGATTATAATTGCCGTGCAAATGCGGAGTGTAAGTATAAAGCATGGCCGTGGCATTGTTGGCCGGTGTGACATATTGACCATCAATCATCATAGTCTTGCCGACGGCTTTGCCTGAGATGGTGGCGCCAAAAGCCAAGAGTTGAAGCAAGTATTTTTCGCGATGTTGTTTGGCGGCCCACTCGAGTTGATTGGCGAAACCTTTGAATTGTTGGATATCCGGATCGTCTTTACTGCAACTATCGCAGACAGCGTAACCGGCGGCCCAGTCCAAATGTTTTTGGGATGGGTTGGCGTCTTCCACCAGTGATTGTTCTTTTTGGATCAAGGCCAATAAATATTTGGGGTTGATTTTATAGGATTGAGCCACACGCCAGATGACATCAATAGCCGGTTTGTCGATGCCGTCAATATCTCTGACTAAAAGTTTTGCCAAAGCGCCTTTGCTTTGGAGAAAATGTTTAAGGTAATTATAATTCATGCCGTAGACATCAAACATGTCGTTGTCAGTCAGGACAGAGTTGGGGTCAAAGCCGGGGTCGGTGTTGGTAGTCGCGGACTGGGCTTGAGCACCGGGGACTAGGCTAAAATTGCTTAAAAGCAAGGTGATTATGATCAAGCCAATAAAAGGCCTATGGGATGGCATATGTTATGTAATCTAGCACATATGCGGCCAAACATGTAGGATAATGATATTCATGAAGTTTTATTTAGTTTTAGCGGCCAGTTTACTGACTTTAGCGCTCCTGACCCAGTGGATCAGGCTTCCTCTGGCCAATCAAGGCGTCTGGATGAGCCCGGATGAGACAGCCAATATTATGTCCGCGGTTTCTTTGGCAGACCACGGCACTTTTAAGATTGAGAACCCGCTTCTTAAAAATTTGCCCTGGGTTTTTCCACGTAGTTTTGTGCCTTTGTCAGACCAGGGAGCCATGGCTCCGGTCGGATTTTTAGGTATGCCCTTGGTGTTGGCTATCGCTTATAAAATCATAGGCATTTTTGGCCTTTTATTTTTTACTCCGCTTTTCGCCGCGCTGACTCTTTGGGCGTTGTGGAAATGTCTGCCTAAAACTTGGTCAAAAGGCGTGCGCTGGGCCGTCCTCCTGACCTGGATTAGTTTTCCCACGGTCATTATCTATGCCAACCGCGGATCTTTTTCCAATCTGTTCATAACTTGCCTGGCCATTTGGCTTTGGTGGCTTTTGGCCGAGGCTCAAGGACGATGGGCTTGGCCGGTAGCCGGCGCTGTCTTGGGTTTGGCCTGTATGGCCCGTCCGACAGAGATCGTCTGGTTGTTGCCCGTGGCTGTTTTTGCGATTATTTACCGTAAAACAAATTGTCATTCCGAGCGGAGTGCCATCGAAGCTTACGGGCACGAAGTCGAGGAATCCCTTAGTTCAACTATTAAGCAAGGGATTCCTCCACTACGTCACCTTCGTGACTTCGGTCGGAATGACAAATTGAGGTACGGGTTGATGGCTTTGGCCTTTTTGATCGTGCTTGGCATCGGAGCTTATTTGGGCTATCAGACTTATGGCCATTGGTTGGCTAGTGGTTATCAGATCAGATCGGAAACAGTGGTTAGTGGTCAGTCGTCAGTGGTCAGTCAACAAATGCAAACAATCTCTCTTTTAAAAACTTTACCTTTTCAATTCCATCCTCGTTTGATAATTTGGAACGCACATCACTATTTGCTTGATATTTTGTGGCCATGGCTTTTGATAGTTCTGGGAGCAATCTATATATCCGTCAGAGATAAAGTTTGGAGCAAACCTAACAAATGGATCGTTCTGGCCTTTGGCTGGACCATGTTTTGGCTGGTTGTATTTTATGGCAATGGCATCTATCAAGATCATGTCGGCGTGAATGTGGCGAGCATGGGTAATTCTTACTTGCGTTATCTTTTACCCTTGTCCGTGCTGGCGGCCGTATCAGTCGGCATGGTCTTGAATAAACTTTGGAAATATTGGAGTCTGCGTGCTTTGGGTTTGGCGATGGTCGTCTTTTTGATGGCTATGGGGCAATGGAGCGCTTTGTTGAAAGATAACGAAGGCATGGTGGCCAATGCCGTTGAGCTAAACCGTTATGCTGAAATCAGAGATCAGGCCAGGAGCCTGCTGGCGCCGCAGACAGTCGTGCTTTCTGATAGGAGCGATAAAATTTTCTTTCCTGTTTTCAACGTGGCTTCACCCATGCCGGATGATAAACGGGTTCAAGCTTTATTGGATGCTGGTTATTCTGTGGCTTTGTTTTTACAAACACAGACCAATGACAAGTTGGCGCAATGGTGGGATCGCGGATTTGATTTAGAATATGGATTTTCGGATGCTAATCAGACTATGTATACTGTAACCAGTAACGGCAATCAGGCGGAAATCCCAAAGGTTGATCAGAGTCCGACATTATGAAATTACCGAAGTCTTTAGTCGTAATAGCTTGTCTTATACCTTGGATCATCGGGGCAGGTGTTTTAGTTTGGATCATGATGTTGCGTTTTCCTTTGTCTGGAATTTTTCAAGCGCAAAGTAACATGACGGGCCAGAGCGCTTTTATTTATCCTTTTTTACCAGGTGAAAGGACAACTTCTCCCGGCAAACAACAAGATGGGTGGAGTGGCCAAAGAATCATCAACGATCCGGTTTACATGAACGTGCGGACGCCGGGGCCGTATGAAACAGTGGATGTCGCAGTTGAGTTCAGGACTTTGCACCAATCGCTTTTGGAATTTGGCTTAGTCAAAGATGCGGAAGGCAAGCAGCTCGACTTGTATCCGTTTTATTCAGAAATGCTGGAGAGCAAGGATTGGCAACCCGTGACAACAGCCAAAGGGAATAAGGGTTTTGTTTTAGCCGGAGTGGCCAAGTCGCGCTTGGATGACAAAGACACTCGTGGGTTAGCCATCTGGGGAACGAGCACAACAGCGCCGCTCATAACCGGGAGTTGGTTGGATGAGGCTCGAGCTTACGCCGTGAATTTGCGCGGTCAGCATGATTTTTGGGTATCGCCATCTGATGGAAAAATTAAATTCAGAATGGACGTTCAAGATGTTAATCGTAATCGAAGTGGAGGCATGTTAGCAGTCCAAGTATTTAGGGATGGCAAGTTGGTTTGGCAAGACACGGTGGCGGCCAGCGGTAATCGAGATCAGGGCTATGGTGCGGTTATTCCTGAGAACGTCAATCTTAAAGATTTACGCCCGGGTGTTTATCGCATTAAAGTCATGGCTGACGATGACGTGTTTATTCGACGAGTTGTAACTCAAAACTCTCGTTGGGTAGTTGGTCCGCGTTTGGTGTCAGGTGATATTGTTGGTTTTGCGACAACTTCCACCAACGCGCTCAAAGTTTGGACCACGGCTAGACATATTGTGGCTGAAACTTTTCATAAAGAAGGGTTACAAGATATCCAATTCGGTCCGACGCGCGGCTCCGTCAAAAGAACTCACACTGCTGTCCGCATAGATCGGATGGATGCGGTGACTGACCCGGTTGTTTTGAGCGCGCCCCGCGGCGACATTAGATTAGTGGCGGATGGTTATTTTGCTTTTTCACCTGACGCTTTTTTTGAACCGCAACCACGTCGCTTGACGCCTGAGACCAACGGTAAACAAGAGGGGATCCAGGCCGTTTTGACTTCTTATACCAGAGTTGAGGACTTGGGTGATGGCTGGAAGAGGGCGCGGCTGTCTTTTCCCGTGGCCGCGAATTTGGATACGCTGAGGTTTGTTCTGTCCGCGTCTGGCATAGCTTCGCGTGCCGGTTCGGTTGATATCAGACATATAACTTTGACCTATCATCGGCCACCCATGACGTTAAATACTTGGTGGTCTCTGCTTTTGGCCGAAGCTAAGCGGGCTTGGCACAGACTATGAAATTATTCATAAAAGACGCCTTGTGGCTTTTGGGAACGCACGTGGCCTTGGCCGCCAGCGTGACTTTAGTTTTGTTAATGGCTATCGAGTGGCTGATGCCCGGCGCCGTTCTGCCATTTGTGGATGTTTTTGACTTTTTATTGCCCGTTTCAATTCTTTTGCTTATCATGTTGGCACGTCAGTTTACATCGTCGACCATCTCCCGCATCGCCCAGATTCTGCTGGTAGGCGGGGCTGGAGCGGCTCTGCTTGCCATACTGGCCATTCGTGTGGAAAGCTATAGCACTAACACTTACGCTCTTTTGGCAGCAGTCATGGTACTGCTCGTAACTTGGTTGATCTCAGCTGTTAAAATTGACCAACTATGATAATTCAAAATTCAAAGAGCAAAGAGCAAAATTTTAGTGGCCTGCGGCATTATAAAATAATATTCCGAAGGAATACCAGCACTTTGAATTTTGCTTTTTGAATTTTGCTCTATATAAATATGCTTGATTGTCTTTTTTGCAAAATCATTGCTAAAACTATCCCGTCAGAGATTGTTTACGAAGATGACGTTGTCATGGCTTTTTTGGATATCAATCCCGTCAATCCGGGACATGTTTTGGTCATGCCTAAAAAACACATGGAGAGTTTTGGCGAGTTGCCGGTAGAACTGTGCGGGTCTTTGGCAGAGGTCATTAAGAAATTGATCAAAGTCATGACTGACGCGTTGGGCTATGAAGGCGTTAACGTAATCCAAAATAATGGCAAAGCCGCGGGCCAGGTTATCCCGCACGTTCATTTCCATGTTATTCCTCGCAAGACAGGTGATGGCCACGTGCATTGGCATGGGCATGATTACGCCAACGGCGAGGAAGCTGTCATGGGTGCTCGTATTCGCGAGGCTTTGGTTTGATTTATGCCTCCACGTCAACTCTCAACAGAGATCGCGCACGAAAATCCTTGGTACTACGTGCGACATGATAAAGTTGAATGGCCCAACGGTCATGAGGGTGATTATTTTATTGTCGACGGTGAAGCAGGCTGTGCCATTATCGTTGTTCAAGACGATAAGCTCCTTACCGTAAAGCAATATCGTTATCCCATTGGAAAAGAAAACATTGAGATTCCCATGGGTAGAGTTGATGGTAATGAATCGCTCGAACAGACTGCGACTCGTGAATTAGTGGAAGAGACGGGTTATCAAGCTGGACATATTCAAAAGATCGGCGTCATTTATCCAAATAGCGGGTTCTGCAATAATGTAATACATATTTTCGTTGCTTCTGATTTGAGCTCGTCCGAACAGGCTTTGGGAAAGGAAGAACATGGCTTAACTTTTGAATGGATACCCCTTGACGAATGGAAGAGACTGATTGGGCAAAATATGATAATAGATGCTGATACTTTGGCCGCTTGGGCCTTATATTGCAATCAGCCCCTCAAATCGTAATTCTTAATTATGAATTCGTAATTAATAGTATGAAACTCTTAGTCTGCGGCGGAGCCGGATTTATCGGCTCTAACTTCATCCATTACAAACTCCAGTCCGATCCTGGCGCCAGTATCGTCAATTTCGACAAGCTGACTTATGCCGGTAATTTAGATAATTTAAAAGACGTGGCAAATGATCCGCGTTATAAGTTTGTGCAGGGCGATATTATTGACCTTGAAGCCTTAAATAAGGTCATAAGTGAAAATGGTATTACCCATATCATTAATTTTGCGGCTGAAACCCATGTAGACAGATCCATCCACGGCGGTTGCCGGGATTTTGTGCTATCCAACACTTTGGGTGTGCAGGTTATTTTGGACGCGGTCAATATCCATAAACTGGAAAAGTACGTTCAAGTTTCTACGGATGAGGTTTACGGAGCTTTAAGTCTTGAGGATCCGGCTAAATTCACCGAACAGACGCCTATTAATCCCAACATGCCGTACGCAGCGGCCAAAGCCGGCGGCGACCTGATGTGTCATGCCTATTGGGTCACGCATAAAACACCGGTTGTGGTCACACATTGTTCCAACAACTACGGACCATATGAATTTCCAGAAAAGTTGATCCCGTCTTTTGTTTTTCGTACGCAAAAAGGCGAGCAAGTACCCATCTATGGTGACGGTCTGAATGTACGCGATTGGATTCATACCATCGACCATGCTCGGGCTTTGGATCTTCTGTTACAAAAAGGCGAACCGGGTGAAGTTTATAACATTGGTGCGGATAATGAACGTAATAATTTAGAGTTGACCAAAATGATTCTTGGTTATTTTGGCAAAGGCGATGAGATGATCAAATTTGTTGAGGACCGCAAAGGCCATGACCGCCGTTACGCCGTGGACGCGTCTAAGATTATGAAACTGGGCTGGTCGCCGCTTTACCCTCGCGAAAAATTTGAACAAGGTCTCAAGGAGACGATAGAGTGGTATTTATCCAACAAAGAGTGGGTTGAGGCGCTCTGGAAGCGCAAAGCTGAGTGGGATGAAAAAGCATTAAGGAAGTAATCAACCAATGCGACGCGGAGTCCGTTGGTAAACGACAGAGCGGTGCAGAATGGCTAAGATTAAGACGGTTTTTTTCTCAATCCTGAAGACGATGCGATAATCGCCAACGCGCAGTTTGCGATGTCCTTTAAGAGAACGCCGTAAGGGAATTCCGAAAACATCCGGTGCCATGACGAGTTTTGTCTCGATCGCGGTTTTAATCCGGGAGCGCCAAGCCGCATCCAGCGCCGGTATGTCGTCATGGACGACGAGCGGGTGGTACTTGACGGTATAAATTATTTCCATGCGGACGCGTGGGAAACGAAAACGACGCTTTTTTTATCCCGTTGCTTGGTAATTCCAAGCAACGCCCCGTCTTCTTCAATTTCCAAGGCCAAACGGAGCAGATCAAGAGCCGTAGTCGCGAGCGAGCGGTCGTCGCGCTTGGCAATGCGCTGCAGGTCACGTTCCATCACTGCTGGGACAGTGAGGTTGATGCGGGTTTTGTTGCTGGGCATAATTGATTTAAAGAGTAACGATGGAGTAACGCCTTGTCAAACGGTAGGTCAGTTGTGCACACCCTTGACGTTTTAGTTTTAATATGATTAATTCTTTATCGCTCAAATCAGAAGGAGGAGCCATGCTCAAAGTTGATTGCCCTCATTGCGGATCGACCAGAACGGTTCCGTGCGTCGGGATATACAAATGCGGACACTGCAAAGGAGAATACAGGCTCTCTGAGCTGGTTGAGGTCGTAACTCGTTCGTATGATGAGCGCTCGGCTTTCCAAAATGTAGGCCTGCCGGGCGAAGGGCTAGTCAGAGGCGCTGGAAGCGCTATTGGGAGCATTGGAAGAACCATCGGCGGTCTGCTGACCGGCTGGCGGTGAAACGAGCTTCTTGTTCGGGAGTGCCTAATCCGAGGTGCTCCCGTTTTTTTTGTTATCAACCGATGATTTGATTATTTATTTAAGCTAGACTAAGCTTTCATTAACTATATGAAAGGTTTAATCCTCGCCGGCGGCACGGGCACGCGCCTCCTGCCGCTCACAGCCGTGCTTACCAAGCAGTTATTGCCGGTTTATGATCGGCCCATGATTTTTTACCCGCTCAACACCTTGGTCAAGGCGGGGATTAAAGATGTCTTGATTATTGTATCGCCGGAATACTCGGGAAGCTATCTCAACTTGCTTGGTTCTATGTTAAGGCCTTTTGGCATTAATATCTCATTCGTCGTGCAAAATGAACCGCGCGGTTTACCTGAGGCTTTTATTTTGGCCGAGGATTTTTTGGATGGGGAAGCTGGGGCGCTGGTTTTGGGTGATAATATTTTTGAGGATGATTTTACGGAAGCAATCAGCACGTTTAAGGAAGGCGGTCGGATTTTCGCGCGCGAAGTGCCAGATCCCGAGCGTTATGGAGTGGTTGAGTTTGATGCTGTCACGGGCCAAGTCCTTTCGATCGAAGAGAAGCCCGTCCAGCCCAAGAGCAAGTATGCGATTCCGGGCATGTATATTTTTGACGGCCAAGCGCCGCAAATAGCCAAGAGCTTAACTCCTTCTAAGCGCGGCGAAATCGAAATTGTCGATATGCACCGAGCTTATCTTAGTCAGGGCAAGCTTGATGTCAGAGTTATCATCGGAGCTTATTTTGACGCCGGCACGCCGGATGCGTTGCTCGAAGCTTCGAACTACGTCAAAGCCCATGATTTCAAAAGCCGCTTCCATCCGGATATAGAAAAAGCCATCGCGGAGTTCAGCTGCGAATTTAAACGGTTGGTTTCTCTGAAAACAAAATAGCTAACAACTCACAAGTGACAACTTACAAGAGTTACTAAATCACTCTTGTCAGTTGTAAGTTGTCAGTTGAAAGTTTCTAGTTTAACCCCAGCGAGAAGAACGACGAAGATTTTAAAGTTACAGGCAAGCGCCAAAGGCCGGTTTGGCCGGCGCGGGTGCCGGCGATGTAAAGATTAGTGTCGGCGATCACAGCATCAGTCACTTCATCAAAAGTCGCGAGAGTTGTTTGGTTGCGTACGTTGCGCGCGTCCAAGCTAAACATCGAAACGTCTTTTTGGGTGGCGACCATGATGTCGTTGCCGGCTGGGTGCCACGAAACGCTGACAATAGGATCGCTTTGACGATAAATAAGCTCCGCTTCTTCTCCCAGTTTCCAGATCCAAACTTCGTTATTATTTTTAATGACAAATTGAAGAGCGCGTTTATAGGTGATGGGCGCCAGCCAATCTCCCGTGGCCTGTCGGCTGACGGTGGGTGATTGGGTAGTATCAATCCAGACCCAGCGGTTTTTATCCCTCAAAATCAGAGATCCTTTCTTGAGCATCCAAAATTGCCAGCCGCCGGGCGGTAAAATTAAACCCTGTTTGGCGTTATCGCCCTGGGTCAAGATGAGATCAGAAGCCTGGGGCATGATTTTGAGCCTCCAGTTATCTAAAACGTCTTTTAGTCCGGGAGCTTTTTGTTCGCGTGTGACGCTTTGGTCGCTTTTGATGGTAAGTTGGGTGCCGTCCGTCTGACCGATCAGGCCGCCTGACTGCCAGTGATAATAACCCTCAGGCAATTTGGTGGCCGAGGGCGGCGAGAATTGAACCAGCCAAAGACTGGATGAGCTGGCTGATTGTCCATAGACCAGGGCTTGAGTGTCATTTTGCGGATTAAGTTCTATCGAATTCACGCTTATTACTTCTTTGATGGAAACCTGGCTGGTGATGAGATTAGTTTTTTGGTCGATGACTCCAATTAAAGTAGAAGTGGCATCTTGCGACACGGCTAAGGCAATGCCAGAATCGGCGTCACTAAAAAGCTTAATGGTTTTAACGTTAGAGACGAGTTGTGGTTCCTGGTCTGGCCAAAGAATGATATTCGAAGCAAAAGTTACGCGTTCCGGATCGATGGAGAGAGTTTTTGACCAAGGGTGATAACCTTTGAGGTCAAGCTCAATATCGTAATTGCCGGGTGCCATGTTCTGCAGGGTGACCGAGGTTGTCTCCGGGATGGATTTGCCGTTCAATTTGATGGAAGCGCCCGTGGGGCTAGTATCGATAATCAGGGTGCCATTGCGTTCTATGGCGTGTTTCTTGGGATTCCAACGATAACCGGAAGTATAAAAAACCAAAGCTGGCGCCATAATCAGAAAAATTAGCGTAAACATCCAAGGCAGAACTTTGCGGTGAAAGGGGATTTTGACCATAGCGAGTGCTAACAATTTACAACGGACTGGGTTTTAGGTAAACTCCTCTCTATGCTTAATACACGTGAAAGACGAAGAAGCCCGCTTATTTGGGCCTTTTGTGCCCTTGGAATAGGCATTGCCTGTTTTTTTGGCGGTCTTTATGTTGGCCGGGCAGAGGTTACCAAGGCGGCGGTCAGCGATCCCCAGACAACAGTCGAGGGCGTAGGTTCGTTCCCAACCGCTGGCACGGTTGAGAATAAGATTTTGAATTTCAGCCAATTTTGGGAACTTTGGAAATTATTGAAACTTAAATATTACGACGATGCTTCCGAGCAGGCCATGTTTTACGGAGCTATGCGCGGCATGACAGACGCTTTAGGCGATCCGTACACAACTTTCTTTGAACCAAAAGTAGCCAAGGAATTTAGTGATTCACTGAAAGGTGAGTTTGAAGGCATCGGCGCTGAGATCGGCGTCAGAAACGGACAACTGCAAATCATTGCTCCGTTGCCCGGCACGCCGGCCGAAAAATCTGGTTTGTTGCCTGGTGATTATATTTTAGCCATCGACGGTACGAGCACGGAGAGCATGATCACGGAACAGGCTGTTACCTTGATTCGCGGGACAAAGGGCACCAGCGTTACTTTAAAGATTGGTCGACCGGCCAAAACGGACGCTAAGATCAAGGAGGAACCTATGATTAAAGACTACACGATTATTCGCGATAAGATCACTGTTAAAAGTGTGGTTTTGACATGGCCTAAAGAAGGTATCGCCATGATTGCGGTGACCAACTTTAATCAAGATACGGATGCCGAATTTAAAAAGGCGGTGGACCAAGTGCTCGAGAAAAACGTTAAAGGAATTATTTTGGATTTGAGGAATGACCCGGGAGGCTATCTTGATCGCTCGACGTATGTGGCGGGCGAGTGGGTGGGCGACAAAGTTATCGTCAGCGAGAGACGTAAAGGCAAGATCATCGACGAGTTTCGCGGCACGGGCAAAGGCAGGTTGGGAGGCGTGCCAACGGCCGTCTTGGTCAACCAAGGTTCGGCTTCCGCGGCCGAGATTGTGGCCGGCGCTTTGCAGGATTACGGCGTGGGTAAAATCATCGGTATGAAGACTTTTGGCAAGGGCTCGGTTCAGGATTATTCCGAATTTAGCGATGGCAGCGCCATCAAGATTACGATTGCTGAATGGTTGATGCCTAAAGGACGCAATATCAATAAGAGCGGCATTCAACCTGACATTCAAGTTGATAGGACGGCGGAGGATATCGATGCTAACCGTGACCCGCAACTTGATAAAGCCCTCGAGTATTTATCAACGGCGGGGACTTCTAACCATGCGACCTCAACCAAGCAATGAATCCCTAAACCACTCCAAAGCCGGGGTGGAGAGGAAATTTCCAAAAGCACAGCATAAAAAGCGCCATGCTTTTAAGTCTCGTCCCACGCGGCAGACTTCGGCCGGCGGCATCATCTTCCGCCGCAACAAAGGCGGGCGGGTCGAAATTTTGTTTTTAAAACGAGAAGACGGTCGCTGGACTTTTCCCAAAGGCAAACAGCAGCTCGGAGAATCATTCGTGGTGGCCGCTATCCGGGAGATTCGCGAAGAGACCGGCATCGCCGGACTGCGTTATGTCGCGCCTTTGGGTTTTACGGCTTTCAGGTATCTCGAGCGTTACCAAGGGCCGGTCAAGCCCGTAGCCAAGACTGTTCACTTCTTTTTGTTCGAAGCTCCGGCTGACGCCCAAACTAACATTCCCGGCACGGAAGGCATTGTTGAGGCTGATTGGATCCGCGCGGACAGGGCTTTCGCAACCATGAGTTACAGAAATATGGACCGTATTCTGGCTAAGGCGCTGAGACTTATTGTGGAAGAAGAGAGGGGATAGCCCCCCTCTATTCGTCTCGTATGACGAGCCACCTTTCCCCCATCGAATGAGGGAAAGGAGTTAAAAATTATTGTCATTCCGAGGGAAGTCGGAGCGACGAGGAATCTTCGAATAGATACAGCTAGCGAGACGTTGGCGAGAAAAGGGAGGTTATTTTGTTTTCATTTGATTGCCTATCGTGTAAAATACCGTCAATGCCGGGTATTAAGCCGATCCCATCCAGCGCGGTCGAAAAGGGACAAGAAACTCAAAAGCCGTTCGGCGAACGGTTGGAGGTTCTTTTTAAAGAAATCGAGGAATACTCAAAGGGTCCTGCGCAGAACGGCCTGAGAGAAAAGGCAGATCTGCAAACTATGGTTGACCGGGTTTTTGAACATTCAGTTGAGGATGGCCTTAAGCTAGCAGGTCTTTTACAGTTTAAGCCTTTGGATTATCAGTACTCCGTTCTTACTCCGCAGTTCGCCGTCAAGCATCCAAAAATTTATGCAAGATTATCGCAATATATAGAACAGAATTGGAGACGTAATTTTAGAAATGAATTTACTGAAGCGCAAGAGCATAAAAAAGACGTAACATGGTCGTTGGATGGCCTCGAGCATGGCGATAATCGTCTGCAAAATGCCAATTTAGAGTTTGTTTTAAAACAAGCCAAGGAAATAATCGAGGACATCGACGCTTTATACACCGAACTGCTTAAAAACCGTGAAGTTCCAACAAAAAATCTTGGCGGCCCTGAAAAAATTACCGCAGATGAATTTGCGGAAGATTATTTGGAACATATAGAACTGGTCATGAATGGCGCTTATTATGCCGCGCCAGTTGAAAAGGCTATGCGGGACCAGATAGCTAAATTAGGAAAAAAGGACGTCGCGGGTTTGCCGGAGCACTTGTTTGACGAACCCATAGTCACGGAAGAAGAGATCCGGGCGCAGTGTATCGCGTACTTGATTGATTATGATGCCATCAAACCCAAGTTAAAAGGCGCGAAATATTATTTAACCCAAGCCGCAAAAGCGGAAAACATAGAGGCTGAACAGAAATTGTTAAAAAAGCTGAAAGCAGATCTTAAAGTCACCGGGCAGCAAGTTAGATTGGATGCTGATAAGGACAAGTATGTGATTGAGGATATTGAGAAAGAAAAGAATGAGGTAAGAGAATATAAAGAAGAGTTAAGAGGAACTTATGGAGACATAGCTGGTGGTACCATTTTTGATGGAATAACATTAGTCGCCGCTGAGCAACCCGGGAGATTTATTATTAGAGATCAAGACGGTAAAGTTTATTTTGAGACAAATAAAGCAAATGGTGTAGACCAATTCCTTGTTTATTCGCATCAGATTAATGATGGTGGCCATAAAGCGGTTGTGTTTTACTTCTATAGTGAAGGGACTGCCGGCCCAGAGCGTACAGAGATTAAGATCTATCCAGAGCTGCATCAAACGAGAAGTAAAAACGTTGTGATTATTGGTAAGGAAGATGATTACAGCTCTGTAACAATTGGTGCACTGAACTATGATTTTGGGTTCAGTGATCCTGATAAATGCCCAGTTATAATTGATAGCTTAGGTAACCGATATGGTGAGGGTTATAAAAATCTAAGCTATCCTTCGGAATACGAAGGCAAGCTCTTATTTTTCGGCCAGCGGGATGATGATGTTTGGGAAAGGGTTATTATTGACGTGCAAGGAAAGGAAAAAAAGAAAGAGGAGGAGGAAGGCTGGCACGAAAATTCCTTTGGCTACAAAGAACTTTCACAAGTTTGGCAAGGCTTCCCCTTAGGACATGCTCACGAAATCGTTATTTCAGATGGTAAAGTTTATTATCTGCCTCCATCTGGAAAAGTAATGAGCGAATCCGGAGACGTTGTCTATGATGGTTCCGAAGGGGATGCTAAGCGCATCTACAACATAGATGGTAAGTTATATTTCGTAGTTTTAAGGGATGGGCTTGAGAAGCTGATTGACAGCGATCACAATAAGCTCATAAATACGTCGTTTAAAATTGAAGATGTTGCCAAGGTCGGAGATCATTTTTATGCTGAGATTCATAATGATATAGACAATAAAGACGATATAAAAAAATGGATTAAACCTCAAAATTCGGATGAGGTTATTAGGTTTAATAGAGGTAAACATGCAGGCATAGATGCAGGGCAGCCTTTTGAACACGAAGGCAAATGCTTTTATGTCGGAGAGACAGATCAGGGTTCGGAAATAACCGACCTTGACGGAAAGGTTGTATATAAAACTAAGAAAGAGATTCGTTTCCCTGTATCATTTGAAAATAAAATTTATTTTGTCGCTGACAAGGGCAGTTTTTCGGAAGTTGAAAATAATGCGGGCGGTTCGCTTGTTTATGCAGGCAAAATTTCTTCGCCGCTTGTCGCAGTCGGCGATAGTCTTTTTGCCAGCGTAGAAATAAACGGCAAGTTCAGGATTATGGAGAATATTGCAGGCCCTGGACAAAGAAGCGAACAATACGACGAAATAAAATCTCTATGTAATGACAACGGCCAGTTGGCTTTTATGGGTCTTAAGGACGGTAGATGGCACAAGGTTGTTATCGACGTGGCGGGTGAAGCTGCTGAACCTGAACCGGAGAGAGAGAAAGATTGGGATAGTGATAAGAGGTTGACTCTGCTTAATATCGTGCATCATCCAACTAAAAAGAGCATTGAAGAATACCATAATCGTTGGCTGATCGTCGGCGGTAGTGAAGCTGAATTAAAAGGAAAAAAGCGCGGGTTATTAGGGAAAAGTGTGAAGGTCGCGAAGATGTTTACCAAAGCCATTCAAGAAATACCGGAAGCGTTCATAAATACCGTGGCCGCCAAGATGGACAAGGCGCCAGACGTTATGGCTGACAGGTTGCTTTCGCGCATGTTCCCCCAGACTTGGGCGGACGAGCATGAGTTTGCGTCTGTTTTAAGCAACAATCCTTTTAGAATGGGTAATGAACAGTCGGACGTGCGCGATGCTTTGCGACCTTGTTCTTCGACCAGTTTGGAGGGAGGTGGCGCAGATGCTCTGGCAGATTCGCGCGTGGTGCTGGAAAGTCGCGAGCCAATAGATGGTTTGTTGGTTAAAGGCATATATGGAGCATGCAATCCGGACACAGGCCAGTGGAGAACGTCGTATTTTCCGGTGACGCCTGCCATGTCGGAGCCGCTGTCCGAAATGACGTTTACTTTGCCCAACACCAAAGGCATGAAGACCGTGGCTTTACCGGTACTGTTGAACTCTAAAATTATTCCAGAACGCATCAAGGCAGTTAGAGAAAGGAATGGAAAAACGGAAGAGGAGCCGCTCGAAGCCAGCATTGACGCTTTAGGTCAAGTTTCGATTGCCGACATTAAAAAATCCGCCGATAAAATTGTTTATTCCATTCAAGTCGGAGCCTACGAGCCTTTGATCGAAGTTTCAGACAAGCAATACTCGCGATATAAAGAAATGTTTGAGCGAGCTAATGGTCCGGATCTCGGGGCCAGGTTACCTGGTTTGCCAGATGAGATAGAGATCGAACTTAACTCTCAAAGATTTAAAGATCTGGAACCCAAGGATAAATTAATGGCCGTGGAAAAACTCGTTCGGTCTTTGGGCTTTTATGATTTTGATAACCAGGAAACCCTTGCCAGCAAGCGCAATCGTTCAGTGGCGGACAAGATAGCTCTCATGGGTTTGAGGGTGGACGATCTGCTTTCCGCCAAACCGGAACTCGAATCAAGCCTGCGCGGCAAGGAACTTGCGGGAGTGTGCGCGGATTTCGCGCTCATCACTTGCGCGGCTTTGCGTAAAGCCGGTTTTTTGGCGGGAGTCATGGAAGATTTCGGGCCACGCGGCAGCAAAAAAGTGATGATGAAAGATGCGCATGCCGTGGCTTTTGCTGTTTGGCCCAATGAGACCGGCGGCAATCGTCTGGTCGAGATTGACGGCACGCCGGGAGGAGCCGATCCTCGCTTGGCGGATATAACCCAACCGACTTTGGAGCAAAAAGAAGCCGCCTCAAAAGTCCAAATAAAAGAAGTTGTGCAAAAAGCTGAAGCAGAACTGCGAGAGATTTTGGACATCATCGAAAGCAAAGATGTCGAGGCCATCAGACAGCTTGAGAACGGCCGTCTAGAAAGATCTTTGAACGCGCTTCTGAGATATAAGGTAAAACGCCATCATGTGGCCAAGATCGAGGAACTGCTTAACGTCTTTTGGTATGGCGGTCTTTCCAGAAAAATGGAAAAGAACGAACCGGCTGACATGCTTGAGATACGCAAGACGATTGAAGAATATCTGACAAGTGCAAAAGCCGCCGGGCCAGAGTCCAAGGAAAAAATTGAGGCTGACGGCACGCGGCTGTTCAATACCATCGCGGAATTTATCCAGCGGTTTATGAAATCGCAAAAGACGAAAGACCCCAAGCAGGCCCTCGGATTGATGGATAGGGTTCTGGATATGGCTAGGCCCAGCTTAGAAAAGACCGAAGAGCAGGCTATGGCCGCCGTTATCACGTATTTAAAGGCCAAGAAGGTCGGTTGATTCCTCTGCCTTGATGCAAACATCAAGGCGGTCTCCTTTTTAAAAGGAGACTCGGAGGGATTTGGTCAGTGTCCCCTTTTCAAAAGGGGACCGCCACGGGTGCATGGCACCGTGGCAGAGGAATCAACGGGTTAGATGCCTGTGGACAGCTGACGTGCTATAATTTATTTCCGTATGAAGAAACTGCGGAAAAAAATCAAGAGTCGCCGCCGGACGACTATTTTTATTACCGGGGGTGTCATGAGCGGCGTGGGCAAAGGAGTGACCACGGCCTCGATTGGCGCTTTGCTTAAAGCTCGCGGTCTGCGCGTCACGGCGGTCAAAATTGACCCTTATTTGAATGTCGATCCCGGCACTTTAAACCCGACCGAACACGGGGAGGTCTTTGTGACGCACGACGGTTTGGAGACCGACCAGGATATCGGGAATTATGAACGGTTTTTGGATGAGGATCTGGGACGGGTCAACTACATGACTTCGGGCAGTATCTTCCAGACCATCATCAACCGCGAACGGGCCATGGGTTATGGCGGCAAGACCGTGGAATGGGTGCCGGATGTCCCGAACGAGATCATTTCCCGCATTCAGGCCGCGGCTGAACTGGCTGATGCGGATGTGACTTTGGTTGAGATCGGCGGAACGGTCGGTGAATATCAAAATTTATTGTATCTGGAAGCTTGTCGCATGATGCGTCTGGATCATCCGGGCGACGTCTTGATCGGCCTCGTGAGTTATTTGCCCATACCCGGCAATCTCGGCGAGATGAAGACCAAGCCGACCCAATATGCGGCCCGGAGCTTGAACGCGGCTGGCTTGCAACCGGATTTGATCATTTGTCGCTCTTCCCAACCGATTGACGAACCTCGCAAGCGCAAGTTAAGCGTGAGTTGCAATGTGGCGCCCAACGATGTCGTGGCCGCGCCTGACGTGTCCAGCATCTACGAAGTGCCGCTCAGACTCGAGGAACAGCATGTGGCCGAGCGGATTGTGGAAAAGTTAAAACTTAAAATCACGAAAGTCGATGGCAAGAAGTGGCGCGAACTGGCCAGCAAGATTCGCCGGGCGGTTAAGCCTGTTCGGATCGGGGTGGTCGGCAAATATTTTTCAACCGGCAACTTTGTTTTAAGTGATGCCTATCTTTCAGTTTTGGAGGCTATCAAACACGCCGCCTGGCATCTGGGCCGAAAGCCTGAGATTGTCTGGTTGAACAGTGAGGATTTTGAACGTAATCATCTTGATTTTAAAAAGCAGATGAGAAAGTTGGACGGCATCCTGATCCCCGGAGGATGGGGTTCGCGGGGCATAGAGGGAAAGGTGATGGCCATCCGTTACGCACGTGAGCACAAAATGCCTTATCTTGGTTTATGTTATGGCATGCAACTCGCTTTGGTGGAAGTCGCGCGTGACGTTTTGGGTTGGAAGGACGCTAATACGACGGAGATTAATCCTGATACGGCGCACCCGGTCATTCATCTGATGGAAGAGCAGGAAAAAAAGATGGAGGATAAGAACTACGGTGGATCAATGCGATTGGGGGATTATCCTTGCGTCCTCAAGAAGGGGACCAAGGCGCGTCAACTTTACCGTGAAGAAATTATCCGCGAGCGCCATCGCCATCGCTACGAAGCTAATCCCAAGTATCGCGAAGATTTTGAAAAAGCAGGCGTTGTTTTTTCAGGCATGTCACCGGATAACAAGCTGGCCGAGATCATAGAGATCGCCAAGCATCCGTTTTTCATCGCCTCACAATTTCATCCCGAACTGACTTCCCGGCCGTTTAGGCCCAACCCGTTGTTTATGGGTTTTGTTAAAGCCGCCATAAAAAACAAAAAACGGGCTTAGGCCCGTTTTTTGTTTTGTTTTGTTTTGAACGTCGTGTTATAATTGGCCAAATTATGTCTTTGACCCTCCAAACCATCCTCGCCATAATCGCCATCGCGGCTTTTATCTTTGCGGCTTACAAATGGCAGCAGAGCAAGAAAGTACCTGACCTGGGCATGAACGCCTTTACGCAAGACATTACGGAGCTGGCCAGGAATAAAAAGCTGGGTAAAGTCGTTGGCATGGAAGAGGTGATCGATAGGATCATCCACGTTATAGCCCGCAAGCAAAAGAATAATCCCTTGTTAATCGGTGAACCGGGCATAGGTAAAACGGCGGCTGTGGAAGGTTTGGCTCAGCGTATCGTCTCGGGTGACGTGCCTAAACAATTTAAAGATAAAAAAGTTTTGGCGCTTAAGCTCGGCGTGCTGATGGCGGGCACCAAATACCGAGGTGAGCTCGAAGATCGCTTGCGGACACTGCTCGAATCTTTTCAGGAACGTTCACGTGAAGTCATCCTTTTTATAGATGAGATCCACATGATTGAGCAAGCGCGCGGCGGCGAAGGGTCATTGGATTTGGCGGATATTCTTAAACCGGCCTTGTCACGCGGTGATTTGCAGGTTATCGGCGCCACAACTTGGAAGGAATATGAGCAATACATCAAGCCCGACCAAACCGTTGAACGGAGGTTCCAACCGATTTTGATGCAAGAACCTTCCAAGGCCGATACGCGGCAAATTTTGGACGGCGTTAAAAAGGAGTATGAGGCTTACCATGGCGTTTGTATCCCGGATGAAACGATAGCTGCCGCGGTAGAATCTGCGGCCAAGTTCATTAAGGGTCGCAACATGCCGGATAAGGCTTTTGACGTGATTGATGAGGCCTGTGCCAAAGTTTCAATCGAGACTTCGTCCAAACCGCACGGAGCGGCTTTGGGTTTAGTGCATGCCGCTTCCGCCAAAGCCAAAAGCGAATGCGCCAGAGGCATACCGGTTGTCACGCCTCAGGACGTAGAAGAAATAGCTAAGGAATGGAAGCTCAACAAAGCTAAACAGATTTAATTCTTTAATTCTTTAATTATTAATTGTTAATTTTTTATTCTAATTTTATGGCTACTCGAACAAAAACGAGAACCAAGACCAATACCAAGACCATAGCGATTGCCGCTACGGTTCTCGGTTTGGCCGCTGCAGCTGGTTTGGGATACAACATGTATAAGGGTAACAATTTTTCTGCTAACACGTCTAATACGTCCAACCTTACAGCAGTTCCTTCAAGCGATGCTTCAAGCAACAGTTGTAACGAAAAGCAGGTGAGCGACTGCCAGACGATTTATAATAAATTGGTGAGGGAAGTAAGTCCGAGCGACGCCAAGAAAGCTCAAGATGAGTGCCTCGCCAAATGCCAACCAAGCACGACTCCCACAAATAACTGCACTGAAAAGCAGGTGAGCGACTGCCAGACGATTTACAAGCAATATCTTGAAAAAGATCCCGCTAGTGCTCAAAAAGCTAAAGATACATGTCTTGCCAAGTGCCAGCCCGCTCAAGGCGGGATAACTGCTCCAACTGCCGGTAACGGAACTCTGTTGATTCAAAACCTGCAAACTCCGGCTTCCACTATCGTCGTGGCCGGTAAAGACGTTTGGGTTCCTTTTGCCACTTATAACCTGACGGGCGGCAATGAAGATATGACGGTTGACCGCATCGCCGTCAGCAGTTTGCCTGGCGGCGACAATGCTGATTTTACCAAAATCGCCATAGCTTCAGGCGGAACGGTCAGGGGCGCGTCTTTCGTGCCGTCAGGTCAGACAGGTAGTGTTGATATTGACACCTCATCCAATAAAATCACAGTGCCCAAAGGCGGAACCGTTCAATTCCAGATCTGGGCTATGCTTTCTCCAGTCGTGGCCTCGGCTGTCGTTAACGGCTCATGGACAGGAGTTGCTCGTTCGGGCCACATGCCCGCCCTTGGTTTGGCCAGTAACCTGCAGACGGGTGTTTGGTCGTCGTATTATGCCAATAAGCTGAATATTAAAGCCGTGGGAGTCAAAACAAACGTATTATATTTGGCCAATGCCGGATCTTTTAACGGCAATCCGCAAGTCATGCGTAAATCCAAGCCTATCGTCACCAAAATGAATCTGGCGACCAATACCTTGTCTAACGGAGATATGCCCCTTTACAATTGGTCAGTCGGCGCAGATTCGGCCGGACCCATAGCGATCAAGCAGATAATGTTGAGGATCGATACGTCACCTAATGTCAAACTGCTCTCATTCAAACTTTATCGCGGTTCGACGCTCATGTCGACGCAGGACTATTCGATTATTGACGCCCGGACCGGCATCAATCTCGTCAGTTCACCTTCCGCAGTAGTGGATACGGTCATGGTGCCCACAATATCGTTTACCAACGAACAAGTAGTGTCGGGCGGCAATACCCAATATTCCCTACATGCTACTATTTCCTATGTCGGCACAGGAAATACCGTCACCACTAGTTTTTACCGCGGTCTAAGTGATTCAATCGTGACCGGTACGTTGACCAATAAGAGCGACGGCCAATTCAATTCGACCAGCCCGTTAATTTATAATATAGCTTCCCCCTCTCAGACTATCTTGGGTACCTTCGTCTGGTCGGACAATTCAGAATTACCGCACAACTCCACAGTGTCCGGTTCTGCGGATTGGACCAACCACACTTTTGTGAATGACTTGGCCCAAATCACGGTCTTAAGTAACTAAATAGTTGAGTATAAAAAAAGTAGAGACGTTGCATTGCAACGTCTCTACTTTTTTATACTTTGGGTGTCACGTTAGCGAAAGTGACAAGCTTTGGTTTACCGTGAAAATTTTCGAGTTTTTTACGGGAGAAAGAAACCAAGCCAGCGGCCACCGCGTAGAGCGTGTCATCCTTGCCCATGCGCACGTTTAAACCGGCCCGGATCTTGGAGCCGCGCTGGCGAACGATAATGCAGCCGATCTTGGCAAATTCTCCTGCGTAGAGTTTTGTGCCGAGACGCTGGCCTTGTGAATCGCGGCCTAACTTTGTAGAGCCGCCTGCTTTAGTATGTGCCATATAATGCGGCTATATTAAACGTTTACTTGATACTTGTCAAGTGTATCTTAGCGGGTTAAGATTGATGGCATGGGTCAAAATAACGCTCAATTACGCCAAGAAATAGAAAAACACCTGGAAGAGTTGGCGCTGGGCCTCCGGACTCACGGCGGAGATATTGAGTTTGTTGACTTTGATGAGGACAAAGGTTTGATTAAAGTCAGGATGCATGGGGCTTGCGTGGGCTGTCCATTGTCAGAAATTACCCTTAAAGACGTTATTGAATCAAGTTTGAAGGACAAAATGCCTTGGGTTAAGGAAGTCCAGGCTGTAGATAAATAATTCAAAATGCAAAGAGCAAAGAGCAAAATTCAGGTGGCCTACGGCAATAATTATGATATAAATATCCCGAAGGGATACCAACATTTTGAATTTTGCTTTTTGAATTTTGCTTTAATTTTGTAGATTATGATGCGGCATGAGTGGCGTTTCAATACAAAATTTGCTTGGGAGAATCCTTTTTTACGTTGGCTAAGCATCGGCTTGGCCGTTGTTTTAATCGCAGTTTCGATTTTTGCCGTCATTAAATTGATTCAACTCGGTTTACCCTCAGGCTACATTGTGACGCACTACACGGTTTATTTAGGCATTGATCAGATGCTCCCGTTGCCCTGGCTGGCTGTTTTGATCAGCGTGCCAATCCTGGTTATTTTTGCTACTATGATCCTCGGGTTCATCCTGTTCCGAAAAGACAGTCTGGCAGGATATGCTTTGCTGGCCTTGGCCACCACCTCAACCGTCATTTGGTCAATGTATCTTTACTATTTGATAAAAATCAACACCTAATTATGTCGAGCATCATGTGGGAGGTCATGCGGATCGCCGCTTTTGCGTCGGTTTGTTTTTTGGTAGCCTTCATCTGCACGCCTTTTGTAGTCAAGTTCTTAAGGAAACACAAGATGGGGAAGACCATACGGTCGGCTGACGCGGCTCCCATCATGAATCAGATGCATGCCGCCAAAGCCGGTACTCCGACCATGGGGGGAGTCGTTATTTGGGGTTCGGTGACTTTAGTTGTGGGCTTGGTCTGGTTTTTATGCGCGACAGTAGGCCAGCCGTGGTGCGGGTGGAACATTCTCTCACGTACTCAGACTTATGTGCCTTTCGGAGCCATGATCGCGGCGGCTCTGGTTGGACTTTTAGATGATTATTTAAACGTTAAACACATTGGTCCCAAGGGCGGTGGTTTGCGGATGCGTTACAGATTGTTGGCTTATGCCATCGTGGCAGCCGTGTGCGCCTGGTGGTTCTATGCCAAACTGGATTGGAGCACGGTGCATGTTCCGTTTTTGGGCAATTATGATTTGGGATGGCTCTATATCCCATTTTTTATTTTTATCATTGTTTCCACTTCATTCTCGGTCAACGAAACAGACGGTTTGGATGGCTTGGCGGGTGGGACTTTGATGGCGGCTTTCGGGGCCTTCGCGGCCATTGCTTTCATGCAAGGCAGGACGGATCTCGCGGCTTTTTGTGCGGCCATCATCGGCGCCTTGTTGGCCTTTTTGTGGCACAACATAACGCCGGCTGCGTTTTTCATGGGTGATACGGGAGCCATGTCGCTTGGGACGGTTCTGGGGATCGTGGCCATGCTAACCAACCAGCCATTGTTACTGCCAATCATCGGTCTGCCTTTTGTGATCGAATCAGTATCGGTCATTATTCAAGTTATTTCTAAAAAGTTAAGACATGGCAAGAAAGTATTTCAAAGTTCTCCCTTTCACCATCATCTGGAAGCTATCGGTTGGGGTGAACCGAAAATTGTTATGCGGTTTTGGGTTATTGCTTTTATAGTTTCCGTCGTCGGGGTGATGATTAATCTGATTGACCACTAATTCATAAATAGGAGGCTATGAGAGGGGAACGCGGCAAGATTGATAAAAAATTTTTAGGTTTCCTGATTGCCATTGTGGCTTTCGGGTTGCTTATGTTGTTATCGGCCAGCGGACCTTTGGGCTATCAGCGTTTCCATGATTCGGCCTATTTTTTCAAGCATCAACTTTTGTACGGCCTTTTGCCCGGGACGATTTTGTTTATTTTCTTTTCCTGGCTTGATTACCGTAAGCTCGAGAAATACGCGTCCGTCGCTTTGATCGGTTCCATCGTCCTGCTCGTCTTGGTTTATATTCCTGGTCTGGGCATGAATTTTGGTGGGTCTGGTCGCTGGTTAAACTTAGGTATCTCTTTCCAGCCATCAGAGTTCGTTAAAATTGGCTTTTTGGTTTACGTGGCCGCTTGGCTGGCTAAAAGGCATGAGCACGAAGCGAAAACTTTGCAGGAGGGATTATTTCCGTTTTTACTTTCCTTGGGCGTCGTCATGATCCTGCTTATTCTCCAACCTAACACAGGTTCCATGGCCGTCATTGTCGGAGCTTCTTTAGCCGCGTACTTCATCGCTGGCGCGCCGGTCAGTTGGTTTTTAGCTTTGGGAGCCGCGGCCGCCGGTCTGGTCGCCTTGCTCATCAAGCTCACGCCTTACCGAGCGGCCCGTTTTTTGACTTTCTTGCACCCTGAGCTTGATCCGCAGGGCATCGGCTATCACATCAACCAAGCTTATCTGGCCATTGGGTCCGGCGGACTTTTTGGCTTGGGTTATGGCCACTCGCGACAAAAATATCTCTATCTGCCAGAAGTGGCGGGCGATTCCATTTTTGCCGTGATTGCCGAAGAGATGGGCCTGGTGGTCGCTTTAATGTTGATGGCGGTGATCGGTCTGCTGGTCCACCGCATCTTTGTCATCGGCAAGGCTACGGCTGATCCTTTTGGCAGGTTTTTAGCGGTTGGCATCGCCGCCTGGATCGGTATTCAAACTTTTTTCAACATTGCATCTATGATTGGTCTCATGCCAATCACGGGCGTAACCCTGCCTTTTGTGAGCTATGGCAGTTCGGCTTTTGTTGCCATGAGCATCGCTTGTGGTATAGTGGCTTCAATTAGCCGAGAAAAACAATTATGGCACGCGTCATCGTCCTGGTAGGTGGAGGAACCATGGGACCCATAGTCCCGCTTTTAGCGCTTTATAAAAAGTTGTCAGCCAGGCATCCGCAAGCCAAATTCGTCTGGGTTGGTACGCCGGATGGACCGGAAAGGCAGCCCATAGAAGCCCTGGGAGTGTCGTTCGTGACTTTGCCGGTCGCTAAATTTCCAAGATATTTCAGCCTAAGACTTTTTACCTGGCCTTGGGATTATTATCGGGCTAGGCAAGTGGCTAGGATTTTTTTAGATAAATGGAAGCCTGATATTGTCATCGGCGCCGGCGGTTACACTCAAGTGCCTTTGATGCGTTCCGCCAGCCAGCGCGGCATCCCTTGTGCCATTCATCAGTTAGATTTTGTACCTTTACTTTCCAACAAGTTGGTCGCTAAACATTGCGCTCTTATCACCACGAGTTTTGTCTATCATCGGAGGTTGATGACGGTGCCTAGCTTTAAATACTCAGAAAAGACGCCGATTCAGGAAACTCCCATCGCGACTCCCAACCGGTTTGCTGATGCAGGGTTACCGGAAAGGGCAAAAGCAGTTGAATATTTTGGATTGGAAGGCAATTTGCCTATTGTTTTATTTACCGGCGGGGGAACAGGATCGCGAAATTTGAATGCGGTCGTGGAGAAAAATTTAGATAAATGGCTAACTAAGGTTCAAATCATTCAGACCACCGGCCACGGCAGGGATCTGGGGACTCCGGAGCGGCCGGGTTACGTCAAACGTGAGTTTATGGATGCGGATGAAATGTTGTTGGCTTACATGGCCGCAGACGTGGTTGTGTCTAGGGCCGGGATGGGTGCGATTACTGATTTGGCTACGCTTTCCAAGGCGAGCATCCTCGTGCCCATGAAAAATTCTCCCCAGGAAAAAAACGTTAGGCACTTAGGCTTATCGGTCATCGGGATCAATGAGTCGACAACTTTATTTGACGATCTCTACCAGAACATCATTCATCTCATAAATCATCCTGAGGAAAGAATCAGGTTGGGTAGCGAAATTCACAATCAAGTCCGGACGGACGATGGATCGATGTGGGCTGATTTGATCGACAGGCTTTTACCTGAAGATGAGTAAAAAGTAAAAAGTTACAAGATCGAAGACTAGTTACTAGTTACTCGCTACTAGTTACTGGATTTGGTATAATATTCACAGTTTAAAAATAAGAAAGGAGGTGTAATAAAATGCAAAACGTCGCAGGTTTAGGTAAACGCATTCTTGGCGGAATTATTGATATTGTAGTGATCGTCATTTTTGCCATCATCTGGTCAATGCTTTTCGGTAGTAACATAAATGGTATGTACACCGTTACCGGCATTCCAGCATTTATAGAGTTTTTGGTGGTTATTCTTTATTATATTATTTTGGATGCCACGACAGGTAAAACGATCGGCAAGTACATCGTGAAAACCAAAGTGGTTAACGCGCAGGGCGGTAAGATTTCCTGGGGCCAGTCCATTGGGCGCAACCTTATGCGCATCATCGACGGCTTATTTGTTTATCTCGTGGCTGTCATAGCCATCGCCGCATCCAAAGATAAACAGCGTCTTGGTGACATGGTCGCCAAAACGTACGTGGTCAAGGGCTAAGTTCAGTAACGAGTAAAAAGTAACGAGTAGCGAGAAAACTGACAGAAATTTGTTAAGAAAAAGACCGCCGGGTAGATGCGCAAGGAATTGCGTGTTTACTACGGCGGTTTTAAGTAGTAGCCGCGGTCGTTCTAGACCACGTCAATGTAAACTTCTGCCCTGGCAGTGGTTGTCCCTCGCATTTCGTTCAGGTACTTTCGGAAGGCACGGTTGAGTTCCTCGGAGGCCTCGAGTCGGAGATGATCGCTGCCTGCGACGCTCTTGGGGACCCTGACGATCAGGATTGCGGTCGGGTAGGGATCCGTAGGCACGCTCGGGTCGTGGCCGAACCAGCTTGTGATCTCCTCATCCTTCCAGAGCATTGGCATGTGGAGGATTTTCTTCAAGATATCGCCCAGCTTATCACGCCACTGGATGTTCATCTCATAACGCATGGGCATCCTTTGGCACAGATGCGCCAAGTGCGGATCGTCGGGCAGGAACGGGCTGATATTGCGTCCTTCGATATGGATCATGCGAACCTTCCTTTCATTCGTCCTTCTCGTTTTCCGTCCAGGCATCGCGAGCTTCGGCAAGGCCTGGCGGCTGGTGTTCGTCTTGGTAGGTGGGACTGGTCCCGCTCAAGAACGCAGAAGCTTCTTGCGTCTTGGGGCGTGTCGGTTTGAGCCAGATGGCGGTCAAGCTCTGCCCCATAAAGATCAGTATGCCTGGTAGCCAAACGGTGTGGGTAATCAGGGCAGACATACCGAGCATGATGAAGCTGAGTACAGCCATGACCACCGCGATGTAGTACAAGTTTTGCTCAGGGTTCTTCATGAAGTCACCTCGCTTGGTTTTTCTTGAACGTCAGTGCTCCGACCACGGCGTGCAGTACCAGACAGTTGATCGGATAGATCAGGTCTCCCGGTTGGCGGCGCCAGCGCAGGATGACCACGGCCAAGGCCAGAATGTAGGCTGTTGACCAGATGAACCAGGGGAGGGGTCGTTCGCTGTTGGAATCCTTCCAAACCCCCGCGAAAGTCGGGATGAAAGAGATGGCCACACAGGTCTGGATGAGGAGATTGGCATAGACCGCGGAGTTGAAGACTCCGTAAAGCACGGCTATGTCTATAGCGGCCATCATGACAATCATCTCCCAAAGCCTGGGCTTTTTCAGGTTTTTCCTTCGCAGAGCGACGGCCACAATAACTAGACAGGCGGCCGAACTGGCCAGCGGGAGCAGAGACTTGACCCAATCTCCGGTCGAGAGCAGGTAGATGACGCAGTTCAGGACTGTCAGAACCGGCCAGAGCAGCCACGAAGCGGCTTTCGGTCTCGATGTCCCGAGCAACATCTGGCGGTAATAGAGCCAAAAAGCCAAGAGATGCATGGCGGCGCTCAGTATGCCTAATGTGATAGCGATCGCTCCCATAGCGACCTCCTTGTAAATTGCCAAACGAACGTTACTCTGGCGCTAGACTTAGCAGTTTTATTGAAAAACGTCAAGATTCGTATTATTGAAATTTGAGCATTGGAGTCCGTTTGTATCTTGGTGTTTGGTTTTTGGATATTACAAAATCCCGCATTGCGGGATTTTGTTGTGGTGCGCTCGGTGGGGATCGGACCCACGACCATTGGCTTAAAAGGCCACTGCTCTACCACTGAGCTACGAGCGCAAAATCAATTCAAAATTCAAGATTCAAAGAGCAAAATGTCGGTATCCCTTCGGGATATTCAATATATTATTTATGCCGTAGGCCTCCAACATTTTGAATTTTGCTCTTTGCATTTTGAATTATACTCAATGTGCGGTAGAATTGTAGCTGAAATAACGATATTAATCAAGAGATGAGGATAGCCATGATTGGGGCCAAAGGGCTCCCCGGTTTGCAGCCTGTGGGCGGCGGCGTTGAGACGCATGTTGAGCATCTAGCTTCCAGTCTTGTCGCAGACGGACACAAGGTGACGGTTTATGTTCGGCCTTATGCCAATCCGTTGAATAAGAAGGAGTGGAACGGGATTAAACTGGTGACATTGCCCTCTTGGCACCGTAAGAATTTTGATGCTATAACGCACGTCCTGCTCTCGAGTTTACACGCTTTATCGGAAAAATACGACGTGATCCATTACCACGGGATCGGGCCATCCACGCTCTGCTGGATCCCCAGGCTTTTTAAAAGATCGTCCCGGGTGGTTGTCACTTTCCATAGCCGCGACCAGTTCCATGAGAAGTGGGGTTTGTTTGCTCGCATGTATCTGGCTTTAGGCGAATGGACGGCTGTCCGTTTTCCTCATGCCACAATTGCCGTCTCTCATAGCATCCAAAAACTTTGTTCGATAATGTTTAAGAACAGGGTGACGTACTACATACCTAACGGCGTTTATCTGCCGGAAAAAATTAGCGGAGTGGGAGAGCTTAAACAGTTTGGAGTTGAACCGGGGCAGTATTTCTTGCATTTGGCCCGGCTTGTCCCGCATAAAGCTCAAGATGATACTATCAAAGCCTTTTTGTCACTTGATACTAAAGATAAGTTAGTCATAGCGGGCGCGGCTTCTTTCGACGACGTCAGCTATCTTGAGCAGCTGAAAAAATTAGCCAACAATGATCCGCGAATCATTTTTACTGGCCATCTGGGCGGCGCAACTCTTAAGCAGTTGATTGCTCATTGTCGGGCCATCGTCTCTCCATCCAGGAGTGAAGGCTTGTCGGTCGTTATTCTCGAAGCCATGTCTTACGGAAGAATCGTCATCATGAGCGACATCCCCGAGAATCTCGAGTTGATCGATCATTCAGGCATTGCCGTGCCGGTGGGCGATGTCCAGGCCTTGACTAATGCCATGCGCTGGACTATAGAGAACCCGAAGTTGGCTGACGAGAGAGGAGCCAGGGCCAGGGAGATTATCAAGCGGCTTTATTCATGGGAAACAGTGGCCAGACGTGTTGAAAAAGTTTATAAAAATCAGATGGAACCGGAAAATTCGTATATTCGTATGAGCCATTCGTAATTTCGTAGACCATTCCAATAAAATATGAAACCGTTCAACTTCAAGCGTATTCAAAAACTTAAAAAGTCTTTAGAGGCGGATAGGAAAATTTTAGACTCCAAAGCCGACGAAGCCAGGCGGCAAGCTAAGCTGGCTATTTTTGCTTTGCAGAGGCAGGAATCATCCAGAGCCGATGATTACCTTAAGCTGTCACGCGACTTAATTCGCGGTTGCGTGTCTTTGGTCAAAAGACGACCGTTATTAGCCGGCGAATCAAGTTGGAAGTCCGCTTTGGAGGAATATACCGAGGCGCATTTATTTGAAACTTACCTGCAAGGTCATTTAAGCGTCCCGGCCGAGGCTGAAAATCATCCGGATGTGATACTGGGAGGACTGTCTGATTTGGCTGGAGAGATCGCACGTTATTCAATTTTAAGAGCCACAGAAAGAGATAGGAAATCCATCGAGGACGCGCATAAAATTGTTTTAAAGATTGTGGATATGTTAGCCGCGCTTGATTTGACGGGTTCTTTGCGTTCTAAATTCGATCAAACTAAACAACACCTGCGCAAGATTGAGGATATTAGGTATGACCTTTCACGCTAACTCTGAATTCAAAATTCTGATTTTGGGCTTGGGCAGTTATCCGCAGGGGACAGGCGTCTCTGCGGCTTTGTATTTTGCGAAGCGCGGATTTGAAGTCTTAGTAGCTGACCAAAAGACGGCCCAGGAAGTCGCAGACAACGTCAAACAACTTAAAAAGTTCAAGAAAGTTAAATTTCACTTGGGTGGTTGGAGAATTGAAGACGCCGATTGGGCGGATTTGGTCATTAAAAATCCGGGAGTCAGAAGGAATAACGAAGTTTTGAAACACGCGCTTAAGCTCAACAAGCCAGTTGAAAATGATGTCTCGATTTTTCTGAGACAAGCGCCGTGCCTCGTGATTGGCGTGACCGGCACCCGCGGCAAGAGCACGACTACGGATTGGATCGGGGACATGCTCAAACGGTCCGGCATTAAAACTTATGTCGGAGGCAATATCACGGTTTCACCTCTGACGTTTCTCGATAAACTAAAAAAGAAAGACGTAGCTGTCATAGAGCTATCAAGCTGGTTGCTCGAGACGAGCGGAGCCAACGGACTTTCACCCAAGATGGCAGTTTGGACCAATGTCATGAGCGATCATTTAAATACTTACGATGGGTTGGATGACTATGCTGAGGCCAAGGCGCAAATTATGCGGCATCAGAAGCCAAAAGATATTTTTGTAGCGAATTTGGATGACAGTTATGTCGGCGCCTATGCTCAAGAAGCGGCGGCTCGAGTTTTGGGTTTTTCCAAAAAGAAAAAAAAGGCCTCAACGGCTTTTGTCTCGGGGGGTTGGTTGACGGTTGAATTTAAAGGCAAGAAGCTTAACCTTTTGAAGACGGAAGAGATTGGCATCAAAGGCGAACACAATGTCATGAATGCCTTGGCGGCGGCCACAGCCAGCTTTGCGGCCGGGGCCAAAGTTTCGGCTGTCAGGGAGTCGCTTGAGAATTTTAAAGGCATGCCATACAGGCAAGAAATCGTCGGAATCAAAAATGGAGTCACTTTCGTCAATGACACAACTTCCACGACGCCTGACGCGGCTATCGCGGCTCTAAATGCCTTCGCTAGTCATAAGTCGTCAGTCATAAGTTGTCAGTCAGGACGCCGTAGGACGCTTAGGACGTTAAAGGACGCCGGGATAGTCCATTGGATCTGCGGCGGAGCGGACAAGGGTTTGGATTCTTCTAAGATGATTAAACTGGCTTCTAAAAAGAACCTAACTATCCATCTGTTGATTGGTACAGCTTTTGAGAAATTGCAAAAAACTTTCAAGTCAAACGGACTTAAACCGCAAAAAGCTACGAGTTTGAAACAGGCTTTTGATCAGGCTGTAAAAATTGCCAAACCCGGCGATGTGGTTTTGCTTTCTCCGGCCTGCGCTAGTTTTGGCTTATTTAAGAACGAATTTGACCGGGGTGACCAGTTTAATTCTTTAGTGCTTGCATGGAAAAGGGGGGCTTGACAGTTCTTCAGAGGAATCATACTATTCATATTATATGGCTCAGAAGCGTGAAAAAGAGATTCCTTGTTTCGCGACTACCAGCATGGGTGAGCGCGGGCAAGTGGTTATACCTAAAGAGATTCGCGATCTGCTAGAATTGAAAGTTGGGGATCGTTTTATTGTTTTAGCCACGCATAAACACGGATTAGGGCTGATTCCCATGGATCAGGCAAGAGAATTCATGACTCATCTGAAGCAACAAATGGAGGATATCATCAAATAACACTATGGCCATCCCAGCATTTTTTAAGAAAAAAAGTTTGTACGTCGTCCTAGTGATAGTCGCCCTAGGAGGTTTGTGGTTGTGGCAGCGTCAAACAGCCTCAAACGCTACGACTTATGAAACAGCCGACGTGGCCAAGGGCAAATTGGCGCAAACGGTTGAGGTGACGGGCGAGATTAAACCGGCGGAACGGATTGATTTGTCTTTCAAAACCAGTGGCACGCTTTCCCGCGTTTTCGTAAAAATTGGCGACCAGGTTAAAACCGGCCAGGTTTTGGCTGATCTCGAAGACGCGGATTTAAATTACGCCTATGATAGAGCTCGAGCTTCTTTGGCCGTGGCCCAAGCTAATTTAAACGCAAAATTAGCGGGCGAATCCAAGGAAACCATACAGATGGCGCAGGCGGGCGTGGACCAGGCTCAGGCGGCTTATGACAAGGCTCTTTCTGATTTAAACAATACGAAAATTCAAGTTCAAAATGATTTACAGACGGCATCGGTGGCGCTCGATACGGCTAAAAATAATTTGGCTAACGCCATTCCGGTCTCTGACCAAGGCCTGACGAATACTATTGAATCGGCACGCGTGGCTTTAAATACGGCCATGGGACCCTTGAGCTCGGCTTTGAATGATGGTGATGCCGTGGTTGGCGTGGATGATACGGCCAGCAACATGATGTATAGGCAATATCTTGGAGCTTACAGCTTAAGCGCTTTGGATCGGGCTAAATTAAGTTATGCTCCGGCTAAAGCGGCTAAATTGGAGGCTGAACAGGAAATAAAAAAACTGACTTCCGCCTCGAGCCGCGCAGATATTACTCAGGCCGCCAATAAGGTTCAGGATGCCATTGAAAAAGTTCAGATCTATTTATTGGACGTAAAAAATATTCTGGCCAACACTCTGGTCTCTGTTTATTTTACGGCCACGGATTTAGCGACTAAGAAAGCTCTGATTGACGCTGATTACACCAGTGTTTCAACCCAGAAGACGGCTATTGTCACCGCTGGGCAAGCTTTGGACGTATCCGTCTTGTCAAACGTGTCGGATAAAACAAAATTAGAAGATGCTATGAAAGCGGCTCAAGTCGCTTACGACACGGCCAAGACCAATATCGACATGAAGATTGCGGCTGCCGAATCAACCGCGGCTATTCAGAAAGCGGCCTTGGAGTCGGCCCAGGCTTCGCTTGATCTTAAAAAAGCCGGGCCCAGGGCAGTGGATGTGGCTGCTTTGCGGGCTTTATTGCAAGACGCGCAGGTAGCCAAAAATAAAGCGGAGAACGATTTAAACAACGCGCGCATCATCGCGCCGGTGGACGGGACGATTTCGGACGTTGTTTCTGACAAAGGCGAACAGGTAACGGCTAATACAGCGCAAGTCCGTATGGTCGGTACTTCGCAATACGACATCGAGGCTAAAGTACCGGAAGCGGATATCGCTAAGATCGAAGTCGGCCAGGTGTCGAGTATCACTTTGGATGCTTACGGTGACGACGTTAAATTCCAGGGCCTTGTCACGGCCGAGAACCCAGACCAGACCAAAGTTCAAGACGCGATTTATTACAATATTCGCGTGACGATTGATCCGGCAGGCAGGGATATTAAGCCCGGCATGACTGCCAACGTGACAGTCACAACCGGTGTCGTTGAGGATACGTTGTACATTCCGCTTAGGGCAGTTAAGACAGTGGATACAAAAAAGACCGTAAGGATTTTGGTCAACGGCCAACCGCAAAGCAGGGAAGTGGTTCTAGGTCTGCGCGGAGATGAAGGTAAAGTCCAGGTTATTAGCGGCTTGAACGTCGGCGAAAAAGTAATTTTGAGCGAGAAACAAGGCTAATAAAATTTATGGCCAGTGATCCTCAGCAACAGTGTAAAAAAGACGCCATTATTGAGGTTGAGAATTTGGTTAAACAGTATGAGAACGATGGCGTAGTCACCCCGGTCTTGCACGGCTTTAATTTTGAAGTGCCCAAGGGACAGTTTATGGCCATCATGGGACCGTCCGGTTCGGGTAAATCCACTTTGATGCATATCCTGGGCTTGCTGGATACTTTGACGACCGGCACTTATCTCTTTGAAGGCAAAGACGTAAGCAAAATGGATGAGGTGGCTTTGGCTACTTTGCGCGGTGAAAAGATAGGTTTTGTTTTTCAGGCCTTCAACCTTTTGCCTAAAGCTTCTGTTTTAGAAAACGTTAAGTTGCCTTTGCTTTATTCCAAAATTCCGGCCCGTGATTGGGATGCCATGGCCATGGAGGCTATTGAATCGGTGGGACTCGGCCACCGGGTCCAAAATCTCTCGAACCAGCTTTCCGGAGGCGAAAAACAGCGCGTGGCCATCGCCAGATCTCTTATTCGAAAGCCTTCAGTCATCTTTGCGGACGAACCGACGGGCAATTTGGACTCCAAGTCAGGCATTCAGGTTATGGAAATCCTGCAAAAATTAAATTTAGAAAAATGCGTGACTATTATTTTAGTGACGCACGAGACTTATACGGCTGAACACGCGGAACGGGTTTTGCGTTTGCGCGATGGAGAAATTGTTTCGGATGAAAAGGTTACCAACCGCCGCATTGCCAACGACGGCGCCATGTTAAAATAGTTTATGCACTTACCGGACCTGGTCCACAGTGCGTATGACAGCCTTTTAAGAACGCGGGGGCGTTCGGTTTTAACTATGTTGGGCATAGTTATCGGCATCGCGGCCGTGATTTTAGCGCTCTCTATCGGGGAATCGGCCAAACTTTTTATCCTGGCGCAGATATCTTCCTTTGGTTCCGACCAGCTAATGGTTGATAACGGGCCGCGGGCGGATAAAACGGGTGAAGTTTCGCTATTTGTCAAAGAATCCTTGGTCATGAAAGATTATAAACGGCTTAAAAAAGAACCCTGGGTTAAAGCCGTGGTCGGGCAGGTCTTTCAAACCGACTTGTTGCAAGCCGCCGGACAAGCGCGGAACGTGACTGTTATCGGCACCATGCCCGATGACATAACGATGAATGATTATCGCGTTGAAGAAGGAGTTTTTTTCACGGATGACGAGGTGGCCAGCCATAATCGATCGGCAGTTTTGGGACACGCTTTGGCTGATAAATATTTCGGGCAGGGGAACGCGGTTGGCAACAGCATCAAATTAGGCACGCAAAATTATAAAGTCGTAGGCGTGCTCGCTCAGCTTGGCTCAAAATTTTTTCAAAATCTGGATGAGATGGTCTATATACCCGTTACGACTTGCATGGATAAATATAATAAAGAGCATTTCACCTACATGACCGTCCAGTCTTCCATCCCGCTGGCGGAAGCGCAACCTTTAGTGGAAGAAATTCTCCGCGAATCGCATAACCTGGACAATCCCGAAGGGGATTACGCCAAAGATGATTTTCACGTTGTGTCACAGGAAGAGGCTATTAAGGTCGTCGGTCAAATCACGGGCGTGCTGGAGGTTTTGCTGGCGGCCATCGCCGCCATTTCGCTTTTGGTCGGAGGCATCGGCATCATGAATATCATGTTCGTGTCGGTCACCGAGCGCATTAAGGAAATTGGTTTGCGCAAAGCCCTGGGCGCGAAACAAAAAGATATTCTTAACCAATTTTTAACGGAAGCCATCATGTTGACCGTGGGAGGCGGAGCAGTGGGCGTGGTTTTCGGGACATTCCTGTCGTGGCTGGCTATCCAGATTATTCTGAGTTATCAAACCGGTTGGGTGTTTACCATCTCTTTAAACGGCGTGTTGCTTGGTTTTATCGTTTCGACACTGGTTGGACTGATTTTTGGTTATATTCCGGCGCGGCGGGCCGCCAGACTTAATCCAATTGATGCCTTACGGGCGAATGATTAATTATGAGGCTGCAAGATACCATGTCCATGGCTTGGAATAGCCTGATACGCAACAAAAGCCGCGCGGCTTTAACCATGTTGGGCATTATCATTGGTATAGGTTCCGTGATTTTAATGCTTTCCGTCGGTCAGGCGGCCGAACGATACATTATGTCGCAGGTCGCTTCCTTTGGGTCTGACATGCTTTTTATTGAAAATGGTCCGGGTGACGGGACACAGGGTTCAGGTCCGCCCACCACATCCATCAAACAGACGTTGACGCTCAAGGATTTTCGCAAGCTTAAACAGTTTTCATGGATCAGATCGGTCGACGCTGACGTTATGTCTAGTTTATTGGTTGAATACGGAGGGCTGAGCCGGACCAGGGGCATATCCGGCTCTTCGGAAAACGGCCTGTCGATTTACGATGCCGAGATCAGCACCGGCAATTTTTTCACGGCTGAGGACGTTGATGCTCGCGCTCGTTCAGCCGTTGTCGGGTCAAGCATAGCGGATGAATTTTTTGGTCAGGAAGATCCTATTGGCAAACAAATTAAAATTGATAAACGACCTTATCATGTGATTGGCGTTTTAAAACCGGCCGGCACGCGGTTCTTCACAAATTTGGATAAGCAGATCTATGTGCCCGTGACCACTCTTATGCAGGATCTGAACGCAGAGTATGTCCAGTTCATAGCTTTGAGGATTGGCAACACTTCGCCGGACGAAGCCAAGGAGCGCGTCCGTGTCCTGTTGCGCGATCAACACAATCTGGATAATCCAACGGGGGATTTATCGAAGGATGATTTTTTTGTGTCTGGCCAGGAGGATGCGCAAGAGAGCGCCGGGGTCATCGGCAATATCTTGCAGGTGCTACTGGCATCCATTGCCGCCATCTCGCTGATCGTCGGAGGCGTGGGCATTATGAACATCATGTTCGTATCGGTCACCGAGCGCACCAGGGAGATCGGTTTGCGCAAAGCGGTGGGCGCCAAACCCAAAGATATTCTTGGACAATTTTTAGCCGAAGCCATTTTGCTTTGTATTTGTGGTGGCATTATTGGCGTAGGTTTTGGCATAGGAGCTTCGTGGTTGGGTATTAAAGTGCTTCAGTACTTCCAAACGGGTTGGGTGTATGTCATGCCGATCAACGGCATCTTGCTGGGGCTGGGCGTTTCTACGGCGATAGGTCTGGTCTTTGGTTACTATCCGGCTAAAAAAGCCGCTGATTTGAGTCCTATCCAAGCCCTACAGTACGAATAAGGGCAGTGTGGATATTTATTTGGCTAAAATTAGACTAAATAGAGCGCTTGACTGGCTTTAAAGGCCTAGGTATTGTATTAGCACTCAAAAAGCCTGAGTGCTAACTATGGAAGACCACCTGGGTCAGATACTCAAATTAGTCATAGATCAATCCATTCAAACCGGCGAACCGGTAGGTTCGCAGTCTTTGGTGGATCAATATGATTTAAAAGTCAGCCCGGCCACGGTGCGTAATTACTTCATGGAGTTGGAAGAGGCTGGTTTTATCATGCAGCCGCATACTTCATCCGGTCGTGTGCCAACCGAAAAAGGCTATCGCTTTTATTTGCAAAATTTGATGAAGCCCAAAGCGCTTACCAAAAAAGAAACAGCGGAACTGTCAGAAGCGGCCAAGTTTGATAAAGAAGAAAACAGACGTCTCAAGGCTTTGGCTAAGGTCGTAGCTGAAATCTCGCAGAACGCTTCTGTCGTGGGTATCGGGAATATGGATAGCTATTACACGGGGTTGACCAACCTGTTCACCCAGCCGGAGTTCAAGGATTGGAACCATATTGTTTCGATCAGCGATATATTGGACAGATTGGACGAGGTCCTGGGTAAGTTGCGCCACGTTCATTTTGACGAGCCGACGACTTTGATTGGCAGTGAATGCCCGTTTGGCGCCATGTGCGGCGCGGTCTTGCTCACGGGTCCCCAAGGTTGTTTGATCGGCATACTCGGCCCCATCCGCATGGATTATCCGCAGGCCATTTCACTCATGAAAAAAATGCAGCAACTCATAACAGAATAAATATGCAAGATGAAGACACGCAGTTACTAGTGGACAGTGATCAGGGGTCAGTCGAGGACGACCAGGACGTAGGGCAACCAGGACGATGCGACGAATGTCAAAAGTGTGACGAGTATTTGGCAGGATGGAAAAGAGCCCAGGCTGATTACGCTAATTTGAAAAAGGAATATGAAAAAGCTCGGTCAGAAATAGCGGTTAATGCTAACGAGAATCTTCTGTACGAATTATTGCCGGCCATCGATCACTTTGAAATCGCTTTGCAACATCTGCCAGATATATCGAGTCTGCCGGACGGAGAGAAGACAAAAATACAGAGTTGGTTAACCGGTATCACGGCCGTCAAACAATTATGGGAACAGACGTTTAAAGAAATAGGGCTGGAGAATGTGGAGGTAGATGGCGAGTTTGATCCTTCAAAGCACGAAGCCGTCGGCAGTGAAGAAGATTCATCCAAATCTGATCATGCGATTCTGCGCGTGATTCAGCAGGGCTGGAAATACAATGCTAAAGTTCTACGTCCGGCCAAAGTCATCGTTAACTCAATAACTAAATAATCATTAAACCTTGTCATTCCGAGCGGAGTCACCCGAAGCTAAAAGTGACGGAGTCTCACGCCATAGGCGGATGCGCCTCAGGCGCAGAGGAATCCCTTCGTTAAACTATCGAGTAAGGGATTTCTCCACTCCGTCGCCTTCGCTCCTCCGGTCGAAATGACAAATATACCGTATGTCTAACTTAATGAAATGGTCACCGTTCTATGACCCATTCGATAAGATGGATGAGATGTTTAAGGATATGCCGGCCGTCTCACTTTCCAAACAGGGTTTAATTCCGCCCATCGACATGTATGACACTAAAGATGCCGTGGTCGTTGAGACGACTTTGCCCGGTGCTGATCCCAATAAAGTCAGCGTCAAAATTGAAAATGGCATACTGACGATTATGGGCTCAAGCGAGCGCAAGACCGAAGTGGATGAAAAGGATTATTATCGCAAGGAGATACGCGCCGGACAGGTTTTTCGCCAAATAACCTTGCCGGCACGGATTGAGGAGGGCGAAGCGCAAGCTGCCTTTGAGAACGGAATTTTGAGAGTCACCATTCCGAAGTTACCCGAATCTAAAGCTAAATCAGTTAAGATTAATGTTAAAAAAGTTGAATAACTATGTCCAAAATACTAGGTATTGACCTCGGAACAACTAACTCATGCATGGCCGTCATCGAGGGCGGCCAGCCCAAGATTATTGAAAACGCTGAAGGGGCGCGTACTACGCCGTCAGTCGTCGCTATTTCCAAGAATGGTGAACGTCTAATCGGCCAATTAGCCAAGCGCCAAGCCGCCGTTAATCCGGAAAATACGCTTTTCTCGGTCAAACGTCTAATTGGACGTCGCTGGGATGATAAGGAAGTCCAGCGCGACCGCTCGATGTTGCCTTACAAGATTGTCCAAAAAGGCGACGGTTTGCGTGTCATGATGGGCGGCAACCCCGCCAAAGGCGGATCCGCCTCAGGCGGAGAATATTCACCGGAAGAAATTTCGGCCATGGTCTTGCAAAAGCTCAAAGCTGATGCCGAAGCGCGTTTGGGTGAAAAGATCACCGAAGCCGTGATCACGGTCCCGGCGTATTTTGACGACTCGCAACGCCAAGCCACAAAAGTCGCGGGAGAAATCGCGGGCTTGAACGTCCGCCGCATCATCAACGAGCCGACGGCCGCGGCTTTGGCTTATGGTTTTGACCGCAAGAAGGACGAAAAGATTGTGGTTTACGATTTGGGCGGCGGAACGTTTGATGTCTCAGTTCTCGAAGTCGCTTATGACCAAACAACGCAACAGAATACGGTTGAAGTTAAAGCCACCAATGGCGACACGCACTTGGGCGGCGATGATTTTGATCAGATAATTATCAAATGGGCGATTGACGAGTTCCGCAAACAGGAAGGTTTGGATCTTTCGAAGGACCCGATTGCTCTTCAACGCATCAAAGATGCGGCTGAGAAAGCCAAGATTGAGCTTTCGACGGCCATGGAAACAGAATTGAACCAGCCGTTTATCGCGACTGACGCCGGTGGTGCTAAGCACCTGATGATTAAGTTAACACGCGCCAAGCTTGAGGAGCTGGTGGGTGACCTCGTTGAGAAGACGCTCGAACCGTGCCGCAAGGCTTTGACCGACGCTAAACTTTCGAACAGCGACATCAACGAAGTGATTCTTGTTGGCGGTATGACCCGCATGCCTTTGGTTTTGCAAGTCGTTGAAAAGTTTTTTGGCAAGAAGCCCAACATCAGCGTTAACCCGGATGAAGTGGTAGCCGTCGGTGCGGCTGTCCAGGCCGGTAACCTGCAAGGTGATCTCAAAGGTGAACTTTTGCTTTTGGATGTGACGCCGCTTTCCCTCGGCATCGAGACCATGGGTGGCGTCATGACGCGCTTAATTGATCGCAATACGACCATTCCGACTTCCAAAACGCAGATATTCTCAACGGCGGCTGACGGTCAGACTTCCGTCGAGATCGTAGTTCTGCAAGGCGAACGCGACATGTCAGCCGATAACCGCGTGCTGGGTCGCTTCTCTCTTTCCGGCATTCCAACGTCTCCGCGCGGCATCCCGCAGATTGAAGTCAGCTTTGATATTGATGCCAATGGCATCCTGAACGTCAAAGCGGTGGATAAAGCTACCAATAAAGTATCTAACATCACCATCACGGCTTCGACCAACCTTTCGAAAGATGAAGTTGAGAAGATGAAAAAGGATGCCGAGGTTCACGCGGCCGAAGATAAAAAGCGCAAAGAGCTGGTTGAGGTGCGCAACATGGCCGAGACTATGGTTTACACGACTGAAAAGATGCTGAAAGAAGCAGGGGACAAGGTTAGCGCGGATGATAAGAAGGCGACCGAAGAAAAGCTCGAAGCTTTGAAGAAGCTTAAAGACAGCGAAGATGTTGAGGCTCTTAAGAAAGCCGCCGATGAACTTGCGACTGTTGCCCAAAAAGTCGGCGCAGCTATGTACTCCGCCTCCGCTAAAGCTGCGGCGGACGCGCAGCAGCAAGCTCAGCCTCAGCCAGATCAGACAACGCCTCCGACCGAGGAGCCTAAGAAGGAAGAGCCGAAGGAAGGTGAGTTTGAAGAGAAAAAGTAGATTTCCCCAATTTGGCGCGCGCCAAATATCCCCTTTTACAAAAAGGGGTTCGGACGAATCCGTGTCCCCTTTTCAAAAGGGGACAGTCACGATGCCCCGCATCGTGACAGAGGAATCAACTAAATCACTAATCAACGCTATGCCAGACCTCAATATAAAAGCGCCCGACGAGTTGCTCCAGGGACGTTACACGAACATGATGCAGGTAAGCCATGCCAAGGAAGAGTTTGTGTTGGATTTTATGTTTGCCCATCCTCCCATGGGCGAGCTTGTCTCGCGTCTCATCGTCAGCCCCTCGCACATGAAGCGCATCGTACGGGCTCTGCAGGACAATATTCAAAAGTACGAAACGCAGTTTGGAACCATTCAGGAAGCAGGGGAACCGAAGTTGCTGAACGAAGCGATAGCATAATTCAAAATGCAAAGAGCAAATTTCAAAATGCTGGTGGCCTACGGCATTATATACAATAAATATCCTGAAGGGATACCGACATTTTGCTTTTTGAATCTTGAATTTTGAATTAATTAAAAAGATGCCCAAAGACTACTACAAAATTCTCGGCGTGGAGAAAGGCGCCAGCGAGGACGATATCAAAAAATCGTTCAGACGTTTAGCGCATGAGCATCATCCTGATAAGGGCGGAGACCAAGCGAAGTTTAAGGATATCAACGAGGCTTATCAGATTTTGGGCGACAAACAAAAGCGCACGACGTATGACCAGTTTGGGTCAGCGGCTTTTGAACAGGGCGGGCCAGGCCCCGGAGGATTTAATGGAGCTAATGGCTTTGGCGGTTTTGGACAGGGTCAAGGCGGCTTTAGTGTCAACATGGATGATCTGGGCGATCTGGGTGATGTTTTGGGCGGGATGTTTGGCTTTGGTGGCGGCGGACGTGGATCGCGCAAAAAACAAGGTCATGATATAGAGACGGAAATTCGCCTGACTTTTTCGGAATCTGTTTTTGGAGTGGAGAAAGAAGTCAAAATTTATAAAAACTCAGCTTGTTCGGTCTGCCATGGTTCTGGTTCCGATCCGGATGGCAAAATCAGTTCATGCCAGACTTGCGGCGGGCGCGGGCGCATCCAGCAGGCGCAAAGGACGATTTTTGGCGTCATGAATACGGCTGTCGCTTGTCCGGACTGCCAAGGCACAGGTCAAAGAATTGAAAAGCCGTGTAAAAATTGCAGCGGGACGGGCATGGAAAAGATAGAACGGACGCTCAGGATCAAAATTCCGGCCGGAATGAGCGAGGGTGAGGCTTTGCATCTAAGCGGGGAAGGTGAATTCCCGGGCAGAGGCGGCAAGGCAGGGGATCTGTATCTGAGGATCCGAGTGTCAGCCCATCCCATCTTTACTCGAAGCGATCATGAGGTTTTATCCACCGTTAGCCTTCCTTTTTCTATTTTGGCCTTAGGCGGTTCATATGAGATTGACACGGTTGATGGCAAAGGCGAGCTTAAGATCCCAACCGGAACCGTGGCTGGCACGGTTTTTAAGCTAAAAGGTAAAGGCGTGCCATATGCCAACGGTAAAAATCGCGGTGACCATTTGGTGACCGTTGTGCCGGACGTGCCGACTAAGTTGAGTCGTGAACAAAAGAATAAGCTCGAAGAGCTGGGAGAGTTGGGTCTCTGATCTGTCATTATTACAGTCAGTCATGCCGAACTTGTTTCGGCATCTCACGAAGCTTGTGTTACAGGGATCCTGAAACAAGCCCGCCCTGAGGAGATGCTGAAATTAATTCAGCATGACGAATGGGTTTAGGATGACTATAGAACGGTTAGTATGTCGTTTTAAGATGTGCTATAATGTCCAAGTATGGATCAAATAGCGTCTTTCTTGGCGGGTATTAATTGGGCTTCGCCCAGCTGGGACCTGTTTATATTCTTGTTTTTCATAGTAGGCTCTTTGCTTTACGGGTTTTCCTTGGGTCGCGACCGCATTATCGTCATCCTCGTCTCTGTCTACATGGCTTTGGCTGTCGTGGGCAACGCGCCGATCATCAACCAGTTCAAATTAGCCTTTAACATCAACGATAGTTACGTTTTGCGCATTTCTTTCTTTTTAAGTGTTTTTGTTGTCCTATTCTTTTTCCTTTCGCGCAGCGCCTTGCTCAAAACTATCGGAGAAAACTCAAGCGGCGGAGCCTGGTGGCAAGTCATTGTCTTTAGCATTCTTCAAATCGGGCTGCTGATCAGCATCACGTTATCCTTTTTGCCAAGTGAAATGCTAAATTCATTTAGCCAATATACGCGTGACTTTTTTGTGAGCGACATTGGTAAATCCTGCTGGCTAATCCTGCCAATCGTGGTTATGGCCCTGGGTCCAAAAGCCAAGAAACCTCAAGTATAAAGTAAAGTTGATTGCAAAAGACCGCCCTAGGGCGGTCTTTTGTCATCCCGACCGGAACGCAGTGTAGTGGAGGGATCCCTTACTCGATTAGTTTAACTAAGGGATTCCTCTGCGCCTGAGGCGCATCCGCCTATGGCGTGAGACTCCGTCACCTTGAGCTACGAGTGCCTACGCTCGGAATGACAGACACTACAAAGTTGATATTATGGAGTTTGAGTCAAGATGATTTGCGTGGCCTCGAAACTTTGCTTTAAGCGAATGTCCTCATTAGCCATGACCGTTATCTTTTGATCCGGTTTAATATCGGAGAGCTTAATAGCCTTTTCAGTATAAGGGAGCGGGGGAGCATTCTTACTGCCCGACTTGCTCCATCTTTCAAGTTGTTTGACCTGTTCTTCAGCGGTCAGGAAAGTTCTCGAGACAACAGTGGTAGAGGCGTTGACTAACACGGTTCTGTCATTGGATATGTTATCGATAAATTCGTTCGTATCCAGGTTTTCCGCCGTCAAAGTGAGTTGATTGACCTCGACTTTCGTGACGGTGCCTGTCAATGAAGTTACAACTGCGCCTTCCGGCAGAGGGGCTATCTTCTTATATTTCTCTCTAGCTAACAGATAACCGGCTTTGTATCCATTCTCATAGGCCTGGTTGGAAAATACTTGCCCAAGCACGCCGGAATTTGAGGTCGACATCTTTTTGTTTTGCACCCAGGAATTCAGAGCGATTAGCACCAAAGCGGTAAAAGCAATGGAGATGCTAAGAATTACCAGTATGTATCGGCTAATAGAAGTTTGATTGTTCATATTGATAAGCCCATTATAGCAAAAATTTAGGCTTTTGAGTTTGAGGTGTTGATAATTAATTAGAAAGTCTTTTTTTATTGTAACAGAGCCAAAAAATCAGCGTTTAAAAATAGATTTAAAAAGTTATAGACAGGCTACCTGCTTGTCTTGACTTTTTAGCTAATATATGCTATATTTGCACATTGCTCTTCGAGTTTTTTGAGCAATGACGTTCATCGAAAACTCGTGTTTTTTACTCCTCGATTCCATATCGAGAGAATGGTGGATACCATGAACCGCAACCTGATGATCAAGCTGATCGCACTCGTGATGTTCGCGGCAGCCCTGTTGGGTTGCGGTGGACCGGGCAACGAGACTATCGTTGCTCCTCAAATCGACGCTGAGGTGCCGGATCATGCCGACGCTCAGCCCCAACCTGATGTTGACGCCGGTCAGACCGACGCCGACTCAGCGCCCGAAGCATCGAATGATGCGGATGCCTGCTCAGACAAGAAGGGCGATCCGTGCGTGATGCCAGGCCAACCCGCAACGTGCGGGAACCTGATCTGCAACTGCGAAGGCAAGCTCGTCGTAGACGACGGTACCGTCATGGCGCCCTGCCTGGAAGACGGCGGGCCGAAAGACGCAGAGGCTGGTGTAGACGCCGAAACCGGCGTCGAGACCGGCACTGACGCAGATGCGGCAGAAGCTGATGTCCAGGTCGAATCCGATGCCGACGCGCAAGCTGAGGCTGAGGTAGGCCAGGATGCAGAGGCTGGTGTAGACGCCGAAACCGGCGTCGAGACCGGCACTGACGCTGATGCGGGTGTCATCGATGTGATTCCTCCGCAGGAAATCTGCGGCAATGGCATCGACGATGACAACAACAACCTGACCGACTGTCAGGATCCCACCTGCAACGGCTACGTGTCTTGCCAGTCCGAGATCTGCAACGGTGCGGACGACAACGGCAACGGTTTGATCGACGAGACGTTTGAGTGTGCCAAGGGCAGCGTTGTCCAGTGCACATTGCCGAACGCCAAGAAAGGTCAGTCTGCTTGCCAGTCGAATTGCCTCCTCGGGTCGTGTGTTGTCACAGCCGAAATCTGCGACGACAACTACGACAACGACGGCGACAACAAGGTCGACTGTGCCGATCCCACCTGCGTCTCCTTCCCCGCGTGCCAGTGCGTAAGCGGCGTTTACATGGGCGACCCTTGCACGGTAATTGGCATGTACGATTGCAGTCACACTCGCCGTTGTACGTGCGCTCTGGTTTGGGGCGACCCCAGTAACCCCGGCGGTTACTACTGTCTCCAGGCTGAGATCTGCACCGACAACGTCGACAACGACGGCGATGGCAAGATCGACTGCAAGGACCCGGACTGCACCGGAAATTCCGCTTGCCCCGAGATCTGCTACGATCACGTGGACAACAATGGTGACGGAAAAGTCGACTGCGAAGATCCTCAATGCGTTGGCACTGCCAGTTGCAACGAGCTCTGCGATGGGATCGACAACAACGGCATCAACGGAATCGACGAAACGTTCGAGTGCCCGCTGGGCAGCCTTGATCCGACTTGTACGACGTCTTGCGGAACGCAGGGCCAGCGTACTTGCGGAACTGGCTGTCACTGGGGGACTTGCAATCCTCCGCTCCATGAGACCGCGTGCAACGACACCAAGGACGATGACTGCGACGGCCTGGTCGACTGCTATGATCCGGATTGCTGGGGCACGGCAACGTGTGCCCACGATTTCGGAACTTGCAGTGCCTTCACGCCTACAGGCGTGCCCTACACGTGCGGGACTTGGACAGCAGAGTCTGTTCCTACTGAAGTCTGGCGCGTGTTCGGATGTTGCGCGAATAGCGAAAACGACCAATGGTGCCTTGGCGGTACGTACAACGACCTCTCGTTGATCCACAAGACCGACGTGTGGAACTTGGTGTCATTGCCTGTCGCTGGTAGCCCAAATGGTGACATCGTCTGCCTTGGCTCTGACCAGGTCTACATGACGTACAATCAGAAAAACACCAACGACGGGGTCTTCGCTCGGTGGAACGGTACCAGCGTGGTCAAGTTGGATAACGGAGCCTTGTCGAACCGATGGGTAAGATTTATGGTCGGATTTTCCGCTTCCGACATAAGGTTCGTGGTTTACGACCAGCCTCAAATGACTAACGCAAGGCTGTTCAGGTGGAACGGATCCGCCTTCGACACGCTGCCTCTCCCGACCTTCCCGCCGTTCAAGATGTTGGCCAGTGGCCTTTGGGGCATGTCTTCGCAAGACATGTATCTTGTGGGTCAGTTGCAAGATGGAAGTAACCCGAGCCAAGGTTTCATGTTGCATTTTGACGGAACGGGTTGGGCCAGGATCCAAACGCCGGTCAATGTAAGGTCGTTTGGCAGGATCCACGGCTCTTCATCGTGTGACGTGATGGCGATTGGATATGCTGACGCGCAGAGCCTGACCTTGCAAAGGAACGGCAATGTCTGGATAACCAAGACGTACAACGACAACGGTGACACCGCGAGCAGTGTAACGAAGGTCGCACCCTTCAAGTATCTGCTCTTCGGTGGCAGAGACCTCTACCCTGGGACCGAAGGTCGAGTGGCTACGGACAATGGAGATTTCACCGTAACATGGTCGTCCCCGGTCGCTGATCCTCTCGAATTTTCCGGCGGAAATGTTTCATGGCACGTGCCTGGCACTTCGACCATGAAGATCGCCGGAGAAGGTACCGGGGGCGCTCACATCCTCCACGCGAACTGTAATTAAAGCCTCTTATCGAGGCTCTCAAGCCCTTCCCACTCCGCTTCTGCGGAACCTCGGGAAGGGCTTTTCTTTTTTCCTGAGCTATTGTGGATAACCAAAAACTAAAGGCTAAAAATATGCTATACTAGTATAAATTCAACTTTATATATGCATAAAAAATACTTATTTGGTTCTTTGATTGGATTGTTGGGAATTTTGGGGATTTGGCAATTAGCCGCCAATGCCCAAACCTGGAGTGGTCCAAAGCCCGGCTGTTACGATCCTTCACAAACTGATTGTAATGTTGACGGAGTTATTTGGAATCGTAAGAACTTTGATACAGCGCCGTCTCAGCAGGGCAATTATAAAATAGATGGAAGGGCTCAGTTGGGCTCTGATTTAAGAGTAGGTGGAGATTTTTACTTTACAAGTAATTCAAAAGCTTTTCGAGTAGATAAAACGGGATCCGCAGGTATATTAAATATTGGAAATTGGAATTCAGATAATCTGGGCAGTGAACAGCCAGTTGAAGTCAATATTTTAGGAAATTTAAATTTAATCAATAACGATGCATTTAACGATCCAAAGATTAACGCACCTAAAATCTGTCTCGCTGGCGATTGTCGCATAGCCTGGCCAGTAGGTGGTGGCGGAGGTGAGGGAACAGTGACCAGCGTTGGATCTGGCAATGGTTTAACCGGTGGGCCGATTGTGGGTGCCGGAGCTTTGTCTATCATCTCATGTGGTGAAGGTAAAATTTTAAAAACAATCGGGGGTGTTTGGGTTTGCGCGGATGATGCAGATACTAATAGCGGAGGCACAATTACAACTGTAAGCTCACCAGATACCTCTCTCAATGTAACCAATGGTGCAGGTCCAGTCACGAATTTAAGCATTAACCAGACTTGGACCAATGATAGATATGTTAACGTTTCAGGCGACACAATGTCCGGTACACTCAATATTACCCCAGGTGCTGGATACGGTTTACACGTCAATTCAGGTGGTATTCGGGTTGAGAACGGCGGAATTACCAATATCGGGGATATGCAAAACTATGGGCAGTTGCAGGTCAATAGTGCAGGGACTGCCATCTCGGCCTATGGATCGGGTTATGGTGCAATATTAGCTGGCGGTGTCAATGGTTTATATGCAGGTTCTGATACCAATGGCGCCGGAGCTTATCTTTTTTATCAGACTGTTCCCAATGGACCGATCACAAAATCTGTTACCCTCGCCGGTAAAGATTACGCCATGGATGTTTGGGGCGGTGATACTCGTTTCCAGAATAACGTCACGGTTACAGGCGGAGGTAAAATTACGTCCGGGACTTTTTGTATCGGCGCAGACTGTAGAAATTCATGGCCAGTGGCTGGTACGGGAGATGTGACTGATGTTAATGCCGGTACGGGAATCACGGTCACCAATCCTTTGGGACCCTCTCCGTCAGTAGCCCTGAATACTGTTTATACTGACGGTTTATATGTAAACACTGGTGGCGACATCATGACAGGATCTTTGACTTTGAGCGGTGCTGCTTCAAATCTGGTCGTGGGTGGCAATAGCACAATCAACGGCAATGCAATCGTGCCTAACAATAATTGGGGTGATGGTACAAACACTGTTAGCTCAACTTTGGGACCGGATGGAACAACCTGGAACTCATACAACCCCGCCCCGATCGCCAATGGACAATGCTACTATCATAACTCACTAGCCATCGGTAATTGGTTGCATTGCCCAAGGGGCACTTACGCAGCAGGAGTCCAGATGGGCAATACTAACAATACAGTCGCAGGTATTACGTATAACTTGATGTGCTGTAAGTTGTAAGATTTGAAATTTCATAAAATCCCGCTGAAAGGCGGGATTTTTAATAATCTTGACACCTTCACTTTACTTTGGTAAAGTAGCTTTATGAAATGGGATAGCTCAAAATTCGGAGAGCTCTGCGAAGCTCTACTAAGCCTTAACTCTAATGACGAAGTAAGGCGTTTTTTGCGTGATTTATTGACGGAAGATGAAATTATTGAGTTTACTAAGCGTTGGCAAACTGCACGTTTGCTCGAAAATTGCACTCCCTATACCGATATTACAAAGATTACAGGTTTGAGCTCAAAGACGATCGCACGTGTCGCCTTGTGGCTCCAGAAGGGCAAGGGCGGTTATAAGCTTGCTCTCGAACGTTTGCATCAACACACCTCTCACGGAGTTGCCGCGAGCGGTTTGCTTTGATTTTAAACAATTAATGTAACCCTCTCTCGGTAACGAGAGGGGCTTTTGTTTTAATAGCATTCGAACCAGATGCGGAGGAAGAATATGGAATGCAAATTTAATGAGTTCTATACAGAATCGCTGGAACTAGCGCTTGAGGCACTTCAAAAGCAGATAATCCTTAGAACTGAGATCTTAAGATGGATCAAATGCGAGTTTGGTGAGCTGCCGGATTTTATTGAGAGTTTGGCATCTGAACCAAGCCTCATACTCGCACCGCATGTGGCTACCGCACGCTATGATGCAATTATATTTGCTTTGGAGGCCAGACGAATCGGTCTTCGTCCAGTATTCCTTGAATACACTAACGATGATTTCGTAACATGCTCACCCTTCAAATTAAGCCTTGTGCGCATGCGGTTTATTTCGCATAAAGGCAGAAATGGGGGACTGGTGTATCGAACGCAACAACCCCTCGATATCCTACCTCAACGTTCCGTACCCATCGGTTCTATCTTTACGCGAGAGGGTGATATTCTGCCAACATTCCATCACAAACTGCAAGATGCTGCCTTCGGAAGCCTCGGACTCGATCCACCGTGCCGCCTTGACATCTCCTCCTACTTTCTAAAGGTAAATATTCACCACAAGGCTAAGGCTTACTATCGTTTATACATGGCCCTCTGGTCGGCGTTCGCTATTCTCTATGAGGATTTTCATGGAGACGGCGAGGAATCTGGCGCTGGTTATGACCGATTCACTCAACGTATCGTCGAACCGGCTTGGCAAGAGATCAGATGTTCTCTCAATATCCATCCGCTCATCGTGCGTAAACCATGGGTGTCTAACTTCAGTTGCTATCTTGACCCGTCCCAAGAGTGGCGAAGCCATGGTATTATTCCACCAAGTCTATCCTACACCCTTCCTTGAGGTTTTGGGGCTTCCTCGATAAGATATCAAAAAGCCCTCCATTTTAATATGAAAAATAATATTTTTTCAGTCAATTCTTTTACTAAGGCTCTGGTTAACTTAGGTGAACGTCAAGGTAAAAATGAAAAAAATGCCGCTCGATTCCTAAAACAAAGTTTACGAAGTTTTGCCATTCCTTTCCGAGAACAGACTTTCCTTACGAAAGTGCCTGTTTTTCGCCAAATCAGTCTAATGGCTGACGGTAAACGTTTTTCTGCCATGCCAACCTGCTTTTCTAATGGATTAATTAGGAGTAAATGCGCAATTTTTGACGCTGTATCAGACATGCCCACGAATCTAAATGAGCCTTTTATTCATTTTAATTCAAAATGTAGAGCTATCTCGCGCAGCATACATTCGCAGGGCTTGTCACTGGCGGTTTCCCCTGAAGATGCAAAGATAATCCGACGCTCAAAAATGCTCAAAGCAACGGTACGTGTTCGCAGTCAGAAATACCAAGCAATAAATATTCTCGTCGGAAATTTAAGAAGTCCTAAAAAGGTAATCTTTGGACATTACGATTCATTGGGCCCAGGAGCATTTGATAACGCCTCAGGTATAGCGGTAATGTTAAAGACAATCATAAGGGATCCTGGGTTGTTGCACGACAATTTATTCGTATTTGCGGCGAACGAAGAGCTCTCCTACGATCGTCCTGACTATTGGGGGCATGGGTATCGTATTTTTGAAAAAAAATACCTAAAATTGCTTCAAAGTGCAAAACAGATAGTTGTTGTTGACGGGGTTGGAAATGATAAGACCAAAATCGATACCTCTTTTTCAGTTCTGAAAGAAGCCTTCCCGCTTAAAAGGTGGCGCACTTTTTTCCCAAAAACAGTCACCTTATATGGTAATTTAAGAAAAATGCTCAACATATACCATAGCGAGTTAGACACGATGAAGGCTGTAAAAGCATCCTATTTGAGAGACGCGGGAGATAAACTTCTTAGTATTTTAAGGAAAATTTAAACATTTAACCAAATAATATCTGTTTTTGCCTTTTTACTGCGCTTAATGTAGCCTAAATAGGAAATTACCAATATTCAATTACCAATATTCAAAAAAGCTCCAATAACCAATAATTTAAAAACTATTTGGTAATTGATAATTTGAATTTGGTTATTACTCGTTTATGCTGAAAATTTGGAATTCGCTTTCACGTACCCGCGAGGCTTTTGGATCTATTATTCCAAAAGAGGTCCACATGTATTCGTGCGGACCGACGGTTTATGCCATGCCGCATATCGGAAATTTCAGGGCTTTCGTGACGTGGGATATTTTGAAACGGGTTTTGGAGTCTGAAGGCTATAAAGTGGTTCACTGTATAAACATAACCGACGTTGGGCACTTGGTGGGTGACGGCGATGAGGGACAAGATAAGTTGCAAATGTCCGCCGAACGAGAAGGAACGAGCGCTTGGGATATTGCCAAGCGATACGAGAAAATTTTTATCGAGAACGCCGAAAGTCTGAATATTATACTGCCAGAGCCGCCGCTTTTGTGTCGTGCCACGGATCACATCCCGGACCAGATCAAACTCATACAAAGATTGGATGAAAAGGGTTTCGCTTATAAGACATCTGACGGTATTTATTTTGATACTTCCAAATTCCCTGAATACGGGAAGCTTTCTGGGCAACCTCTGGGAGAAAAAATGGAAGGCGCTCGTGTCGAAACAAACTCTGAAAAAAAGCATCCCACTGATTTTGCGCTTTGGAAATTTAGTTATCCGGACGGACGATCCTTTGATCCTGTTAAGGACGATCAATCCCGTCGGCGTCATATGGAATGGGAAAGCCCGTGGGGCCTAGGTTTTCCGGGTTGGCATATCGAATGTTCCGCCATGAGCCGAAAGTATCTTGGCCAGCCTTTTGATATCCACACGGGAGGTATTGACCACATTCCTGTCCATCACGAGAACGAAATTGCCCAAAGCATGGCCGCCTACTCTGTCCCGCTGGCAAACTTTTGGGTTCATAATGATTTTATGACTGTCGACGGTCAAAAAATGAGCAAGTCTTTGGGCAATACCTATACATTGGAGGATTGTCAAACCAAAGGGATCGAACCGTTGGCCATCAGATATTTTTATTTGGGAGCACACTACCGTTCCAAACTGAATTTTACGTGGGAAGCCGCCCAGGCCGCGCAAAACGCTCTCAACAACTTACGGGAAAGTGCTCGAGGTTGGGATATCCCAACCGATCACGAAGCGGACGCGGAATACCATGCCAGATTCTTGGAAGAATTGGATGATGATCTGAATACTCCGGCCGCTTTGGCCGTGCTTTGGGATTTGGTCAAATCAGACCTTGATAGCGGACGTAAAGCCGCGACTTTGCTAGTTTGGGATAAAATTCTTGGTTTGGGCCTGGAGGATTATGCGGCTAAGCCCGTATCAATACCTGAACATATCAAAGCTATAGCTCAAAGACGCTGGGAAGCCAGGCTGAGACAGGATTGGAATGAAGCCGACCAACTGCGTCACGAGTTGGAAGGCATGGGATGGCAAATGGATGACGGCCAAAACGACTATAAGTTAAAACCAAAAAAAACAACTTAAACACATTATGAAGAATCATATAATTTCCTCAATTTTCAAAGTACTTCTTCTTTGTATCGTTGTTTTAACAGTCAGTTCCTATTTCATTTATCACTCAGAATTTATCGGCCTAGTCATTTTTGGATTAGGAATTTTTTGTCTTTTGTCACTCTACCTTTTCAAAATAGCCATAAAAGCTGTTTGGCCGGATATTATTTTTGGAATAGTCGATAACGGATTACTCGCGATTTTGGCGATATTCGGAGGTGAAATTGGCGGGGTCATAGGAGCGATTATCGGCGGAGTCGTGGGCAACGCGGTTACGGACGGTATTGCGGGGATATTTGAAGGTATGATCGCAGAAAATATTCGTGCCGCTAAAATCAATGACAACCGTACTTTGCTCGGTTCTGCAATAGGTAAAATGTCAGGATGCCTCTTGAGTGCCGGCGCTGTTTTGATAATTGTTAATTTTTTCAAAACCACTTTTTATGCCTGAAAAAAGCTAACATGGACAGCGTGCATATTGTCATAATGCCCGTCACGATCCAAAAGCTATGCTCGTAATCAATAAATGGAATGCCTTCCGCTCTCATGCTGAAAAGCGTAGCTATTAGCGTAAGCGGGAAGATGATGCAGGAAAAGATTGTCAAGACTTTAATAATTTCATTCATTTTATAATCAGCCAAGGAAGTGTTTGTTTGATGTAAAGCCTCGATGGTTTCTTTTTGGAGTTGCAGATTATCCCAAATATCCTTTGTCGTATCCACCAACTTGTCAAAATATTCTTCAAAACGCCTAATGTTTGGAAATCTTTCTTGTGAGATCTCTATAAGTTTACGGATAACAGTTTTATGCCCCTGCATGCTTTTTCTAATATTAACTACGTTAGTTTTAACTCTCAGTAGTTCGCGAATAAGGTCTTTGCCTAAATTTGTAAAAACTTGTGATTCTATATTATCCACATCAGTTGAAATGTGCCTCATCATAGGATAGATAGAAGAAAGCATTGTATCCAAAATAATATAAATCAGATGCGGAATGTCCTCAGCTGGAATGCCTTCTCTTGCCATACTGCCTTTCGTTCGAGCGAAAATATCATACAGCTCCTGTAATGGCAAAATTTTTGAGGTGTCCACGGTTACAAGTAGATTTTTTTCAATATAAAAATCTACCTCAGCGGTTTTGATAATTCTGCTACTGCGGTTAAAAATTGGAAACTGCAGTATCATGAAAATATAATTTTCCCTTACGGCCAACTTTGGGCTTTGGACGGGCGGCGCAGTATCATCTAAATCTACATCATGAAAGCCGAATTTTGCCTTCATATCTTTCAAGGTTTTTGGGTCATTTTTATTCACCATGACCCAAGTCATCCTATCGGTTTCGACATATGTTAATACACGAAGACTTTTCTCGGCCATATTAGTGTCGTTATTATAACATACAATTGAATAAGTGTGATATAATTAATACAAAGACCTATGAGCAAAGTAGTTAAGTTTTTAGATAAGCTTGAGGATCGTGTCCGTGCCACCCTCAGCAGACGTCCAATTATTTATGCCTTCATTGGCGGTACCTCGATTGTTCTTTTTTGGCGGGGTGTATGGATGGTCGCTGATAGTCTTACATTTTTAACGGGACCGGTCTCTATTTTTATAAGCGTGGCGATTCTGCTCATGACAGGGCTTTTTGTCTCTTTTTTTATTGGAGATACCATCCTTATTTCAGGGTTAAAAAGAGAAAAAAGAGTGGACGAAAAAGTTGTTTCTGAATTAAAATCAGAGCTCGAGATACTTACTAACCTACAAAACAGATTCGGCCATATAGAAAAAGATTTAAAGAAGCTTAAAAGAGAAATAAAAAATCTCCCCCGGAACCATGGGGAGTAGTTACAATCTGTGCTATAATACAATCAAGAAATGGATCTGGTCCATAAATTATGGATTCGAATAATCAAAAACCGTTAAAAATTGAGAAAGAGCCATCTTTATCTGTCGAGAAAACAGATAATCTTGAGATTTCTAGCGTTAAAGCCGATGAGCAGGCCATTGAGAAGGTTGTGGAAACTGAGGCGGCGGTTCTGGAAGCGGGAGTTGGTAAGGGTCAAACGAGCGTAGCGGCGCCCATAACCGCGGCGGCTGTGCCCACCGAGGCTCAAGTAGCCGCTTTGGAGAAAGACCAAATCACGGTTGAGGTGGAGAATATTCTTGAAAAAGGACTGAAGGACGTTTATGGTAATTTGCCGGATAATCTAAAGCCGCTTTTTAAAGCTAAAGGCGAGGAAACGGCCAATGCCATCTCGCAGATGATTAAAAGGACCACGGTTAAAATCGGCGACATCATGAAGTTGATCTTTAACTGGCTTAGGATGATACCCGGGGTCAACCGCTTCTTTTTGGAACAGCAGGCCAAGATTAAAGCGGATCAGATTTTAGTTTTGACTGATGAAATAAATAAGGAAAAGAACATCACTCAATAAAATGCTGACTTTTTTAACGTCTTTCGCCTTGCAGGCGGATGTCACCGATCAAGCATCCAATGGGATACTGGGTTTCGATATATTAGCCCAACCTTGGGTGGTTGAGGGCATAACGGTCATTCTAACTGTTGTCGTTGTAGCCATTGTTTTTTATTTGATTCGGCGTCGATTACATCTCAAAGTTGAACATAATCTGACTTTTGAGACGGTTGTGCTTAAGGTTAGAGTTCCCAAAGAAGTCAAACAAGAGGATGTCGAGCATGTTAAAACTCTGCAACAGATGCAGGAGCTGATTGGTTTTACGGAAACGATTTTCCACACCATCGGCAGTATCAAGCCGCAAGGCGGGGTTGGAGCTTGGCTTTTTGGTCGCAAAGATAATTTTGGTTTTGAAATGGTGGTTCAAAAGAGCCTAATTAGTTTTTACGTGACTTGTCCTCGTAAACAAAAACAATTTATTGAATCACAAATTCAGGCCCAGTATCCACATGCCTCCGTCGAAGAAGAGGAAGACTACAATATTTTCAGGCCTGACAGCGTCATCTTGGCCTCACACCTGACTTTTAAACGTCCCAGCTACTTCCCGATCAAGACTTATAAAAAGATGGAGAGCGATCCGATGAATACCATCACCAACGCGCTTTCCAAAATGGGAGACAAGGACGGAGCGGCAATTCAGTTTTTGGTCAGACCGGCTAAACCGCAATGGCGCAGGGAGGGGATACGCATTGCCCGCGAAATGCAGCAGGGTAAAAAATATTCCCAAGTGGGCAAGGGCATAGGTTCCATGGTTGGCAAAGAAGCATTTGATATCTTGAAAGGACCCAACCAAAATCAACCGAAAGAGGTTTACAAACTTTCGCCCATGGAAGAAGAGATGGTTAAGGGGTTGGAGGAAAAAGCCTCCAAAGCCGGCTTGGAAGTGAATATCCGCGTGGTGACCGCTTCTACGTCTCTTGAACAGTCAAAGCGTTACTTAGATGACATTTTAAATGCATTCGGCCAATATAATATTTTTGAATTTGGCAATACTTTTTCAGTCGCAACTCCGCGTCAAAACCGGGTTATTTCTTTTTTCATCCATCGTCATTTCGATAGTCGATATAAACTCATCCTGAATAGCGAGGAGTTGGCTTCCCTCTATCATCTTCCTTTAGCCTCAACCGAAACTCCGAAAATTGATTGGTTACTGGCCCGCAAAGCCCTGCCTCCGTCCAATTTGCCCCGCGAAGGATTGTTACTGGGACTTTCGGAATACAGAGGACATACGTATGAAATTAAGATGAAAGACGCGGACAGAAGACGTCACATGTATATCATCGGTAAATCCGGCGGCGGCAAATCAGTTCTGCAGAAATCACTGATTAAACAGGATATCGCCAATGGCAAAGGCGTTTGCGTCATCGATCCGCATGGTGATTTGGCGGAAGAATGTTTGGAATTCGTGCCCAAAGAACGGGCCGAGGACGTCATCTTCTTTAATCCGGCGGATTATGAACGGCCTATCGGTTTGAACATGCTGGAGTTTGATCCGGCACAGCCTCATCAAAAAACTTTCGCGGTCGAAGAGATGCTTAAGATTTTTGACCAGTTATACGATCTAAAATCAACCGGCGGACCGATGTTTGAGCAATACATGCGCAATGCCATGATGCTTATCATGGACGATCCGGAGTCAGGCTGTACCTTGCTGGACGCACCTAAAGTTCTATCAGACGAACAGTTTAGAAAATATAAACTGAGTAAGTGTAAATCGCCGACCGTTAGAGACTTCTGGACCAAGGAAGCGCAAAAAGCCGGCGGCGAAGCCTCACTCGCCAACATGGTGCCTTACATCACATCTAAGTTGACGCCTTTCATCGCTAATGACTTTTTGCGGCCCGTTATTTCCCAACAAAAAAGCGCTTTTAACTTCCGTCAAATCATGGACGAAGGTAAATTACTTTTCTGCTCGCTTAACAAAGGTAAGCTGGGCGACGTAAGCGCTTATCTGGTAGGCATGATCGTCGTCGGTAAGATTCTGATGGCCGCTTTGTCGAGGGGTGACATGGATCCGTCCAAGCGTAAAGATTTTTATCTTTACATCGACGAGTTCCAAAACTTTTTGACTGATTCAATCAACGCGATTTTATCTGAAGCTAGAAAATACGGCCTCAACTTAATTATTGCCCACCAGTTTATCGGCCAACTGACGCGCAAGGGAGGCGATACGCAGATCCGTGATGCTATTTTCGGCAATGTCGGCACCATGGCAGCCTTTAGGGTGGGTCCGGATGATGCTGAATTTCTTGAAAAGGAATACTTACCGGTTTTTTCCAAATTCGATCTCATGAATACCGAGGCTTTTACGGTAAACATCAAACTTTTGATAGACAATACGGCCAGTAAAGCGTTTAACATGAAAACCATTCAGCCCTCACCGGGCAATAAGGAGCTGGCTAACATGATTAAAGAACTGTCGCGTTACAAATATGGACGTAAACGCGAGATTGTGGAGATGGAAATGTTGGAAAGATACAACAATGTAGAAAAAGCCGCGCGTGACGAGGAGCTAGCCTGATAATTTTGAATTATTTGACTTTTCCAATAAGTCACGTAAACTAGAAATGTCAAAGAGGACTGTGGATAATTTGTGATAAAAGCATTTTATTCCGTCAACAAACAAAAAATATGCCTACCTCACGCAAACAACAAAAACCCCCGGAGGCAGAAGAAACAGAGCTTCAGGAAATACAAGTTCCCACCAATCAACCCGACGAGGACGGGAAGGTGATTTTGAACTCGTTCGAGGCAAAGCTGACACTAGCCAAAAAATTGATATTTAACCTAAAAGGTGATTTAAGTAATCTGGAGCGTTTATTGTCCAGTGAGTCAGAACCGGCCGATCTAGAGCAGTTTGTGCGTAGAACAGCCACCGAAGAAGGTGATATCATGCACCCGGTTAATGAAGGAAAAATAGTAGAGGGTGTCTTTGATGGTCAAAACATGATCGGTTCGGACGGTAAGTTGTATATGGTCCCGCCTAACTATGCTTCCAAATCCAAGCTAGTTGAAGGTGATATCATGAAATTAACCATCCAATCTAACGGTAGTTTCCTTTATAAACAAATTGGCCCAATCGAACGTCAAAGAGTCATGGGCGTTTTAACAAAGGATGAAGTCACCGGTGATTGGAAGGTTGTGGGCGATGGTCGGAAGTATAATATACTGACGGCCTCGGTCACTTATTTTAAAGGCCAGACGAGCGATGATATTGTCATATTGATTCCCAAAAACGCGCCTTCCAAATGGGCGGCGGTGGAAAACATCATAAAAAGAGACTAAAAGCTGGAATTCAAAATGCAAAGAGCAAAATTCAAAATGTAGGTATCCCTTCGGGTTTATTAATATTATTGACGCCGAAGGCAACCTGCATTTTGCTCTTTGCATTTTGCTCTTTGAATTGCTATTGTGTGGCCGTATGGCAAACCTAAGCCGCACCTATCGGCCGACAAAATTTTCTGAAATTTGGGGACAGGGGAATGTCACCGAAATTTTGCGCAAAGAAGTTGAGCAGAAGAAGTTAGGCCATGCCTATCTTTTTTCAGGACCGCGCGGGATCGGCAAGACGACGGCTGCCCGTATCTTTGCCAAAGCTGTTAATTGCGAGTCGCCTAAAGAAGGTGAACCCTGCGGCCAATGCAAAGCCTGCGTAAAGGTGGCCGCCGGTAGCATAGATGTCATCGAGATGGACGCCGCCTCCAACACGGGCGTAGATAATGTCCGTGAGGCGATCGTGGAACACGTTCGGTTTGTGCCATCTGAACTCAAATACAAAGTTTACATCATTGACGAGGCGCACATGCTCTCGACTTCCGCCTGGAACGCCTTGCTCAAGACGATTGAAGAGCCCCCGGAACATGCCCTATTCATCTTTGCGACGACTGAAAAGCATAAAGTGCCAGCCACCATTGTCTCTCGCTGTCAGAGGTTTGATTTTCACCGCATCGCCACTCATGACATGCTGGAGCGTTTGAAAGACCTGACAGCCAAAGAGAAGTTTAAAGTTGATGACGAAGTACTGGCTTCAATCGCCAGGCGGGCGGAAGGATGTTTGAGAGACGCTGAGAACCTACTGGGCCAGTTATTTAGTCTGGGTGAGAAGCATATTACGACCGATGTTGCCTCTTTGGTCATCCCACAGTCGCAATTACCATTGGCCGTTGACCTTTTGACGTTGGCCGCTAAGCGAGATACGAGCGGCGTCATACAAAAAATTCAGGATTTCGAGCAAGATGGCGTTGCCTTCATCCCGCTATTTGACGATTTGATCAGCGCCGTCAGGTCACTCATGCTGGCTAAAGCCGTGGCTAGCGAGGCTAAAGCCCTCAAAGAAGGAGAAGCTGGATCAAAGGCTTTGGCCGAGCTCATTAACTCTTTTGAACACCAGGAACTTTTGAACATCTCCCTTTTGCTCATGGAAAGGAGAAAGGATTCTAAGCAGGGCGTTGACTCGCGGTTTGCTTTGGAGATGGCCATGTGTGCGATTGCGATCGGAGCTACCAGTAATAATGATCAAAAACCAAAAATCAATGTCCAAACTCCTCCGCCAAAAACCAGTCCATCGCCCATTGAAAAATCTACTAATCAAAATTTTAACAGCCAAAAACCAAACCTCGAAGAAAACACCAAGATACAAGATACAAGAGACAAGCAAGCACCAAGCTCCTCCGACTTACCACTGTCTACTGACCACTGTCCACTGACTTTAGGTCAGGCGAGATTGTGGTGGCCAAAGGTGCTGAATGCCTTGGAAAGCAACAAATCACTTTTATTTATCCTCAAACTTTGTAAATTATTGGAAATCAAAGGCAATACTTTGGTTCTGCAGTTCGAGTATCCGTATCACATGCAAACTATCATGCAAAACGGCAAGAATAAGACTTTAATTGAGAACGTCCTGCGTGAAGTTTCCGGTCAGCCGGATCTCGTGATCGACGGGCAAGTCACCAACGGTCAGTCAACGGAAGAAAAACCTGAGATTAAAAAAGATACAGTCTCAAAATTACTGGATGCTTTTGGCGGTCAGGTAGTGGCTTGACACGGCGCTCGCGCCGCGCCCGCCTATGGAGGGAGCGCCGTGTCTTGACCAAAAGGCTTATTTTGTCTATGATTGTCGCATATTCCGGGGTCGTCTCCCGCCAGAGGCGGACAAGAATGGTAGGACAACAGACTCTTCCTCCAAAGGCGGATCTACGAGAATCTGTTTATCGGGGTTCTGCGCCGAAGGCGCATCCGCCTATGGCGGAGAGCCTACTAACCAATGTATTACGCTTACGTACTTCAAAGTCTCTCATATGGCACGAGATATGTAGGCAGTGCCCAGGATGTTAACGTGAGACTCAGTGAACACAATGCCGGAAGATGTCGATACACATCCGGACGAAGGCCTTGGAAATTGATGCATACTGAAGAATTCGAAACGCGTTCTGAGGCTATGGCCAGAGAAAAGTTTCTGAAGTCTGGACAGGGTAGGTTATTTATTGATAAATTGACGCAAGACAATTAATCCGGGGTCGTCTAATGGTAGGACAACAGACTCTGAATCTGTTTATCGGGGTTCGAGCCCCTGCCCCGGAACCAAAATAATAACCGCGAAAGCGGTTTTGTTTTTGGTGGAGGGGATCCCGATATCCGTTAGGTTAGCTAGAGTTAACCGGGGGAGAAAGACGATTTTTTACTATTAGCTGGGCTTCGACCGTTGGTCGGTCGTCATACAAGTCTTCAAGAATCCGTTGCACATAACCGTGTGCTTTCTCAACCTCCTCCGCAGTCACCTCGCGCCATTCATCGTGCAATACGTCATTTCCAAGTACTCTCACATCGTCATGAGCGCGTTTACCTCGAGTGGCTGTAATAACTCCATCTTCGATTGCTTTATTTATTTTGCCATAGAGATCCCCTTCGGTGTATCCATTTACCTTAAGCACCTTCTCGAGTGTTGATCTAAAGAGAGCGGACGAGGCACGATACGCACTAACTGAAAAACACAGCTCTGCTTCTCTAAACTCGGTTACGATCCCTTTGGGGATGGAGACTCCAGGCAAAGAAAGTTGTTCAATAGAGGTTGGTAAAAAACTCTCTAGCGCTGTATTGCCCGCACGATCTACATGGATTTTTGCCATGCCACCTCTCCCACAACCAGCACACCGAAATAGCCGATAGCGAACAAAATCGTACGCATGGTTGCCGAAGAAGTGATCTCCAGAGACATCAACGTCTGAACCACCACGATTTTCGAATGTCGTCACTACTCCTGAACAGTCCGGACAATGTGCACGGACATTGCCATTTATGAGTTTTACGTCCATATATTCATTATCATGAGTTTCAGGTTCTCACGAAATCAGGTATTTGACAATCTCTACGAAGAGGTTAGATAGTTAGATTAGTCCATACCAACATCTAGTCAAAAAATGTATAATCTCGCCCGTATGAACCCCATCCTTGGCCTGGTCGGTCCCAGCGGATCCGGCAAATCGACTTTGATAAAAGCTCTGATTGCGCGTCACCCGGATCGTTTGGAGATTTCCCGTTCTTTGACGACTCGGCCCAGGAGAGGGGACGAGGATGATTTGTTTTATACTTTCACCACACCGGAAGATGTCCGGGACCGTCAGGATCGCGGACAGCTAACACATTTCGCGGAATACGCCGGGAATCTGTATGCAACGGATAGAAATGAGCTGAATGAACTTCTGGCCCGCAAGATCGGCATCGCGGCTTTGGTTGAGGATGGAGTCAGGGCACTACGCCAAGCCGGTTATCGCGTCGTTGTGGTCAAAATCCAACCAGACCACTACGAGAGCTCTTCTGATGCGGAAAGACGCCAGGCTGACCAAATTAGAGCCCAAAGCGGGCTAATAGCTGACCATGAGATCATCAACTTCTTTGAACCCGGAGGTTTGGATAGATCCTTGGCCGCTTTCGAGATAATCTTGTCAGACCCTAACGCCCTCTAACTCCCTCTTAAACAAGAGGGAGAACATGAAGCAGATCAGAACCCTCTCTTGTTTAAGAGAGGGCAGGGTGAGTTAGGACTCACTCACTCGGAATGACAATCAAATTCCTAGTGTGCTACAATTTGACGTATGAATACAAAAAAATATTTGCTTCCGGTTTTAGCTATCCTTGTCTTGGCTGGAGCTGGTTGCACAGGCAAAAGCCAAAAACCAAATGCCAATGACCAAACAGGGACGTCAACCACGGTCGTCCAGGGCACGACTGACGACTCGATAGCTAAAGATACTGCCTTGAGCAACCCGGCCACGGTTTATTGCTTGCAAGAGGGCGGTAAGTTCACGATGCGGAAGACTTTGGATGGTTCTACTGAGGGCATCTGCGAGCTGGACAACAATATTAAATGCGAAGAATGGGCATATTACAAAGGCGACTGTCCAGCCGGAAGCAAACATGACAAGACAGCTACAAGCACTCAAACTACGACTACCACGAAAGAGACTGTCGGCGGACAGGGGACAGTGACCAGTGATCAGCCCGTCATCGTCAGTCAGGACCCAGAGGACACTGAGGACTCTAAAGAATCAAAGTTGGAATTGACGGTCGAGGCGGGTGATCCCGGAGAGATTGTGAATAAGTGGAAGACCAACGGTCTTAAATCAACCGGCGGTTTTATAGTCATCTTATCAGGCAAGCCAGGCATAACCGGGCTTGGCAAATACAATCATATTTTAAATAATCCTGATTCAAGGTCTTTTGTCTGGACTGACCTGGTTGCCGGAAGGGCGTATTACTTCAGAGTCTGCCTGAATCTTGACGGCGAGTGCGGAGCCATGAGTCCAGAACAACAAGCGACCGCCGAATAAATATGTCCAAACCCACGCTTGTCTACGATGACGGTCAAATGCGCTCCGATCTTGGCGCGACAGAGCGTGTCAGCCCACAGGATCTGCATGAGGCCCACAAAAACGTCTTAACCCTCCTCAAATCAGGCGAGCAGGGTTGGTTAGATGTTTTGGAAGATCAACCTTATCTAAAATCAATAGAGGATTGTGCCAAGAAATTTTCTAAATTCAAAAATTGTCTTGTTCTGGGTATTGGCGGGTCTGATCTTGGCACTCGAGCGCTTTACGCCGCTTTAGGCAATAAAACAAAAGGCACAGAGCTCTGGTTTTCGGGCGATACGACTGATCCGGATGAAATTTCTCGTGTCTTTGACCAAATACCGTGGGATAAAACCTGTATTAACGTCATCAGTAAATCCGGCAGGACATTGGAGACGATGGCGGCTTTTTTCGAAGCCAGGCAAAGGATGGAAAAGAAAATTGGATCCAAAAAAACTTCTGAACGTATCATTTGCACAACTGATCCTGAACACGGCGACCTGAGAGAACTCGCATTAAAGAAAGGCTACGCTATTTTAGAGATACCTCAGAATATCGGCGGGCGTTTTTCAGTGCTGACAGCCGTCGGACTTTTCCCTTTGGCTTTAGCCGGCGTGAAAGTCAAGGATTTATTGAAGGGCGCAATCGCCATGCGGGATGATTGGATGGAGGAGCATGGCTCAGCCCATTTCATTGATCGTTTCGCGGGTTGGCAAGTCGTGCATGAAACCAGGAAGAAACGTAATATCCACGTGCTTTTTGCTTACGCTGGACGCTTATCATCCTTCGCTAACTGGTGGCGACAGCTTTGGGCGGAATCTTTAGGCAAGGCCCAGCGCCGCAACGGACAAAAAAAATCATTTGGGCCAACTCCCGTCGTTTCCGTCGGACCGACTGACCAACACTCTCAAGTTCAACTCTATCGCGATGGGCCGGATGATAAGATCTACACGTTTTTGACGGTGGAGGGACAGGGTTCCAAGTTGCGCGTCCCAGCTAGCGCTAAAACTTTCGGTCCGATGTCTGCCGCCGCCGGTAAAACTTTTGCCAAACTCTTAGAAGCCGAGGCTGACGGCACGTTTGAGGCTCTGGTAGACGCTAAACGCCCCGCTGGACGGATCAGTTTGCCCAAGGTGGATGAGAACTCACTGGGCGCTCTAATCGTCTTTTTTGAGCTGGCTACGGCCGTCGCGGGAGAACTGTATGAAATTAACGCTTACGACCAGCCGGGCGTCGAAGCTGGCAAGCTAAGGACACAACAACTCTTGACAGGCTGATAGAGGGTGTCCGCCAACTGACATCAGTGCTATAATTACGCCATTCCTAATTCATTTTTGAATATTATGACAAAGAAGAAAATTACGCCGAAAAAACATTCAGCCAAAAACGGCCTCCTGGCCGCCGGGCTGGTAGCCGGTGCCGCGCTGGGCGTGGCCACTGCTTACTATCTAAATACGCCCAAGGGCAAGAAGATGTTGCATGCTGCCGAAAAAAAGGCTCTTGAGGTGCAAAAGAAGCTCATGAAGGAGCTCGACAAGACCAAGAATCTCACCAAGGAGCGTTACGAGGAAATCGTCGAGAAGCTCATGGCTTACTACGCTAAGACCAAAGATCTCAAGGCTTCAGAGGTGCCAGAGATAAAGGGCTACCTCATGGATAAGTGGAAGGTTATCCAAAAGGAATACAAGTCAGTTAAGTAAAAACTAGAAACTGGAAACTAGAAAGAGTCGATAAGTCGACTCTTTTCTAATTAACCCTTTCCAGCTAATTCTTGTGTGCCGTAACCAGAGTAGTTTTCTTGATGACTATTTTGCCGAGCTTGGCGCTAATTTCGACTTGATCATTTTCTTTGATCTCTCCCTCGATAAGTTTGAGTGAGAGCTCATCCAAAACCAAGTCTTGAATGGCGCGTTTAAGAGGACGTGCACCGTAAGCCGGATCATAGCCTTTTTCGGCCAGCAGATCCTTGGCGGCATCGCTAAATTCGATGGTGATTTTCTTTTCATGTAACCTTTGGGCAACATCTTTCAACTGTAACTCCACGATGCGGCGCAAATCCAACTTTGACAGGGCGTGAAAAACGATGGTCTCGTCTACGCGATTTAAAAACTCCGGACGGAAAGTTTCACGCAGCATTTCTCTGATTTTTTCCTGAACTTTGGCTTCATCCGCGCCTTTGCTACCCTTGGTCTCTTTAAATCCAATTTCATGAGTTTTGGTGCCGTAATCTAAGATCATGTCAGAGCCGATGTTGGAAGTCATGATAATAATCGTGTTTTTAAAACTCACGGTCCGGCCTTTGCCATCCGTCAGGCGGCCGTCATCCAGGACTTGAAGCAGGGTGTTGAAGACTTCGGGATGAGCTTTCTCAACCTCATCTAAAAGCACAACGGAATACGGCTGACGTCTGATCTTGTCTGTCAGCTGGCCGCCTTCGTCGTAACCAATATAACCCGGGGGAGAACCAATCATGCGCGAGACAGAGTGACGCTCGCCGTATTCGCTCATGTCCAATCGGATAATCGAGTCTTCGTTGTCGAACATGGATTCGGCCAAAGCTTTAGCTAGTTCAGTTTTACCAACTCCCGTCGGACCAAGGAAAAGGAATGATCCGATCGGACGTTTAGGTTCGGAAAGGCCGGCCCGCGAACGACGAATGGCGTTAGACACGGCATGGACAGCTTCTGTCTGGCCGACGACACGCTTACCGATTTCTTCCTCAAGATGAGCCAGCTTCTTAGCCTCAGTTTCGAGCATGCGAGAAACCGGGATGTGAGTCCAACGGCTAACCACATTAGCCACGTCTTCTTCGGTCACGGCATCCCTAAGCAAACCGCGCTTGCCTTGCATCTGCTTAAGTTTACGCTCTAATTCTTTAAACTCCTTATCTTTATCAGGGATGGTTCCGTATCTAAGTTCAGATACCTTCTCAAGATCACCTTGGCGTTCCGCGATTTCTGCCTGACTTTTCAGACTCTCAATCTGCTGTTTAACGGTTCGAGTCGCGTTCAGAATCTCTTTCTCAGCCTTCCAGGAAATCTCCAGCTCATCAGCTACTTCCCTGACTTCGGCTAAATGTTTTTCGAGCACCTTAAGCCTGGCCTTGGAGTCAGCATCTTCTTCTTTAACCAATGTCCGTTTTTCGATCTCAAGTTTGATCATTTCCCGTTTGAGACGATCCAAATCTTCGGGCATGGAGCCGATTTGCATGCAAAGGCCGGAAGCGGCTTCGTCAATCAAATCGACCGCCTTATCCGGCAGAAAACGGTCGGGGATATAGCGCACCGATAACTTAACGGCGCCAATCAGCGCGGCGTCCGTAATTCTGACACCGTGATGGACTTCATATTTATCTTTAATGCCGCGCAAGATAGCGATGGCGTCTTCCTCTGTCGGCTCCTCAACTAAAATAGGCTGGAAGCGACGTTCAAGAGCAGCATCTTTCTCGATATGTTTGCGATATTCTTTGATAGTCGTGGCGCCTATGGCCCGGAGTTCGCCTCTGGCCAAAGCCGGCTTAAGCAAGTTCGAGGCGTCCATAGTGCCGCCTTCTCCGGTAGCTCCGGCGCCAACCAGCGTATGCAGTTCATCAATAAAGAGAATGACTTTGCCGTGGCTTTCCTGAACTTCTTTGATCAAAGCTTTAAGCCTGTCTTCAAACTCTCCTCGGAATTTTGTGCCGGCCACCAGCGATCCCAAATCTAAAGAGACGAGATCCTTGTCTTTTAATGTTTCCGGGACGTCGCCGGAGATGATGCGTTGGGCCAAACCTTCAACGATGGCCGTCTTTCCCACGCCGGCCTCTCCGATCAAAACCGGATTGTTTTTGGTTCGGCGGGTGAGAACTTGCATAATGCGCCGGATCTCATCATCCCGACCAATCACAGGATCGAGTTTATCCTGTCTGGCCAGCTCAGTCAGATTGAGTGAGTACTTACTCAAAGCCTGGTATTTATTTTCCGGTTCAGGCGAATCAACCATGGCACTGCCGCGAACTTCTTTGAGAGCATTGAGGATAGTATCCACAATCACGCCATGGCGATTAAGGGTGGCGCCAATTTCAGAAGAGGAATCAGCCAGACCCAATAACAAATGTTCAGTCGAGATGTATTCGTCCTTAAAAAACTGCGCGACTTTTTCGGCTTGAACCAAAACTTTAGCCATGTCAGGGCTAAAGAATATTTGCCCAACCCCGCCCACGCTGGTGGAAATTTTAGGCAATTGTTTAAGCATAAATTCCAATTCACCCTGTAGACGAACCGCGTCAATCTGTAATTTTTTAAGCAAAGAGGGGACAACGCTACCTTCCTGGCTTAAGAGCGCCAGGCAAAGATGGACCGGTTCAAGGGCCTGTTGACCGTTTCCCTGAGCTATGTGATAGGCGAGTTGGATGGCTTCTTGGCTTTTAGTGGTAAAATTTTGGGGCATCATAGTTGGTTAGCACTCTCAATGTTTGAGTGCTAATAATTTGTACCATAGAGTTTTAAACAATGCAATGACTTTATCTGTGGTTTGTTTAGCTAAAGAAATTCAGCTATGATTAGGCATTATGGATCCACAAAAGAAACATCGCTTAAGCAACGCCTCCTTCGTTATTCTCCTCGTCTTTATACTTTGGGGCTTAATCGGCTTGATTTTTTGGCCGATCAAGGTCACTTCTTTTTGGGGCGTCGGCCTGGGAGTCATAGCCGAAATATTTTTCATAGCTGTTCTTTACGGCCGAGAATTTGGGATCAAAAAAGGTATTTTATCTTTGCTTGCGATATTCATTCTGATTATTGGCGCCGCTCTGCTCAATCAATTCCGCGGTTGGCCCTATGGTTTTTTGACTTACCACGACATCCTGGGCTGGAAAATCCTGGGCGTGGCCTGGCCCATACCTTTATTTTGGTCTTTCTTAACGGCCAGCGCTTTGATACTTATGCGGCCCAGAACTATCAGCCATGATCCAAAAGTTCTTTTTTCTTGGGCTTTTGACACGGCTTTTTCCGTTATGATCCTTTCCTTGATCGTGGAACCGATCTTAACCTCTTCCACGGCTCAAGTTTGGTCGATGACCAGCTATTTTTCCGGAGTTCCGCTAAACAGCTTCATCGGTTGGTTCGTCAGTTCTTTCGTAGCCGCCGCCGCGGCCATCTTGATTGGCAAGTTGTGGTTGGTTGAAGATCGGCCCAAACCCATCAACCTTTTTGTAGTTACCATCGGATTAATCCTTTTGGGGATCATGGCCGCCCAAAGGCTCGTCCTGGTTCCGGTGATAGGGCTTTGCGTCATAGCCTTAGTTTTCCTTTTGGTTTTACTTTACGTCCAATACAAACCACAAATTAAAAAAGATGGATCCTCGGTCGCCGCAGGCGACCAAGGATGACAAAAAGAGTTTTATTGATTGGTCGACGTACTGGCACCTGGCATCGTAGGCTGGAGGAGGGGCATGCGCGGACGCTCAATCAAAAACATGGCGTTAAAATCTTTATAATTGGCCGTGACTGTGCCATCTTTAGTCTCAGTTATCATTGAGATGATTTGGCTGACGTTGTTGACGCAGAATTGAATGGATAAATCTTTATCCTCTTGCTTGTATTGCATCTGGTAGAGTTTGCATTTTTTTATATTGTCAGTTTTAACCGAGATGGCCGCATCGTCAGCGACGCCAAAAGACGCCAAGGTGTCATCCGAGGCCAACATCGAACTGAAAAAAGCTTGCCCATAAGTTTTGGCAAAAGCATTATTGGTCATTTCCCAAGTTTCAGCGCCCGTCCGGACATAAACCGTGCCGCCGATAATTATCATTTCGAGGATCTTCTTATCCGGAGGCGTCAAAACGGCATGCAAACGGAGCGGCTTAACATATTTCACTTCACCTGTGACAATGCCTTCCGCTGTTGGTTGGGAAATAGACGCCCGAAAAGTTTTGGATGCCCGAAAATTTTTAACCGCCAGTTCCAAAGCTTTTCGATTGATGACCGCCTGATCCGTGACTTGCCCGACTTCGGGCGGAAGGTACGGTGAGGGCGCGTTTTGAGCTAGGGTCTTGGATTTTTCTTCCAGAGATCTCGTGCGCATGTAATGCCATCCCCAAAAACCAAGGGCCACGATGATTGGTCCGATGAGAAACCAAATGAGATATTTGCGCATCATATAGTTGCATTATAGCAAAAAAATCCACATCGTGGCACTATCTAGCAAAGTGACAAGTAACAAGTGACAAGTAACAAGAAAAAGTGATAAAGTGACAAAAATATTATGGGCAACCTCTTTATCGTCGCCACCCCCATTGGGAACATGAGCGATATCACGCTTAGAGCCAAAGAAACGCTGAAAAGCGTTGATTTCATCGTCTGTGAGGATACACGCGTTACATCCAAGCTCATGGCCGGTTTGGGCATCAAAAAGACGCTTTTGACGCTTCACCAACATACAAGCGACAGTCGCCAGACGACCATCATCGCTCGGTTGCTACGAGACGAAAACGCGGCTTATGTTTCTGATGCCGGGACGCCGGGCGTTAATGATCCGGGCGGCAAGCTGGTGGCCGAGGCCTTAAAGCAGGGGATAAAGGTCACGCCCATCCCCGGAGCATCCGCTTTGACGACCGTCATTTCTGTCTGCGGATTCCCCATGGAACATTTTACCTACCTTGGTTTTGTGCCGCACAAAAAAGGACGGCAGACATTTTTTAAAGATATTGCTGAGCGCGATGAAGCGGTCATCTTCTTTGAATCAACTCATCGTCTCATCAAAACTTTGGAGGCACTTGCTTCAGTCAGTCATCTTGAACCCACACGTCATGCTGAATTTAGTTCAGCATCCCAAAACCATAAGCTCCGTGAGATGCCGAAACAAGTTCGGCATGACGAACGATTGATTTTTGTAGGTCGTGAGTTAACTAAAATGTTTGAGACTCTATACCGCGGAACAGCGGCCGAGGTTTTAGAACAGATCAAATCAACCAGCATCAAAGGCGAAGCCGTAATCGTTGTCGCGCCTAAAAGTTTTCATGATTTATGATCTTCTTGATGATGTCAGCATTCTTCATTCATCATTCTTAATTTTGCATTAAATTCAAGTATGCGCTCAGTCGTTATCTGCGGGTCTAAAAAATACCGCGAACAAATCCATCAATTTGCACTTGAGCTCGAAAAGCTCGGCGTTTTGGTGTTCGAGCCAAATTTTAAGGAACCCTTGCCTGAGTATTACAAAGCTGAGACAGAGAATATCACTCAAATAATATTCAAAGGCCTGACACTGGAACATTTTGATTTCATCAGAAAGGCTGACGTGTGTTTTGTTTTTAATTTTGAAAATTACGCCGGCACGAGCGTCACCATGGAAATGGCTTATGCCCACGCTTTGTCAAAACCGATCATCGCCTTGAATCCAACCACCAACGAGCCTTGTCGCGATTCTATGATCGACAAAGTTGCCAACACGCCTGAAGAGCTGATCAAATTTTTGTAATTTTATGCTCGTTGAGGATCGTATCTATGGAAAATTTAAGATTGACTCGCCAGTTTTGGTTGAGCTGATCAACTCCCCGTCGATCCAACGCCTCAAAGGTATTAATCAACTGGGCATTCCGCCTAAGTATTATCTTTTTCCGAGTTATAGCCGTTACGAACATTCTATCGGCGTCATGTTATTGCTCAACCACCTCGACGCCAACGAAGAAGAGCAGATCGCCGGTTTATTGCATGACGCTTCGCATACGGCTTTTTCACACATGATTGATTGGGTGATTAAAGGACAAGGAGGAGGCGAGAGTTATCAAGACGAGACTCATTTGTCATTTTTAAAAAAGACAGAGTTGCCGTCAATCTTAAAACGTTTCGGATATAACGTTGAGAATATTGCCGACTACCATCGTTTCAGTTTATTGGAGAGAGTTATTCCTGATATATGCGCTGATCGAGTCGATTATGCGTTGCGTGAATTTCCAGATGATGTGGTTAGCGCGTGTCTGGCCAGCTTAACCGTTAAAGACGGCTTCATGGTTTTTGCTGACGATTACGCAGCCAAACTTTTTGCTGAGAAATATCTGGAACGACAAAAGATTAACTGGGGCGGGCTGGAAGCATCTAATCGATATTTTTATTTTGCTCAGGCTTTAAAGCGGGCCATGGAACTTGGGTTAATCAAATTTGAGGATTTTTATAAGGACGACGCTTATATTTTAGATTTGATTAAAGACTGCCAAGATGAGGGGTTTAAAAAAATTATAACGGCTTTAAACGTAAAAAAATGGGATAACCTGCCTCAATCTGGTCAACGCATGGCAAAAAAAGTCCGTTACGTCGATCCGCTCTGCGTTTCCGGAGAGGATGTGAGGCATTTAAGTGAAATAGATCCGGACTTTAAGCAAAAACTAGACGAGGATTTGGCAGAACAGAAAAAAGGTGTGCCCATAATATTGATTTAGCCTATGAAAATAACCATCTGCGGCAGCATCGCGTTCTTCGATGAGATGCAGGCCGTTCAAAAACAACTGGAATCCATGGGCCATCTTGTCAAGCTGCCTCCTTCAGAGATAATTAACGAATCAGGCAAGCCTATACCGGTTAAAGAGTATTACGCCTTGCGTAAACAGACGGAGACTGAGGATGGGTGGATTTGGGACAGGAAGGAAGAGGCTATGAGAAACCATTTCGATAAAGTCGCGTGGTCTGACGCGATTTTGGTGCTCAACTATCTAAAAAACGGAATTGAGAATTATATCGGAGCCAATACGCTGTTGGAAATGGGACTGGCTTTTCATTTAAAGAAAAAGATCTATCTACTTAACCCAATCCCGGAAATTTCATATAAAGAAGAAATCTTAGGCATGAAGCCAGTTATTATAAACGGTTCCCTTAAGAAGATCCCCTGACCCTTCGGGTCTGTCCCCTTGGAAAGGGGACGCAAACTAGTATGCAAGTTAAAGGAGACTATTTCCTACCATACAATCCAAAGCTCGTGGATAAGGCAAAGGAAATGCGACGGAATCCAACCCCGGCTGAATTTAAAATGTGGTATTTTTTGAGATTTCTGAATCCTAGATTTTTACGACAAAGACCGATTGACAACTTTATCGTAGATTTTTATTGCTCAGAATTAAAGTTAGTAATCGAAATTGACGGCGAGCCCCACTTTACCGAAGAGGGCAGGGCGCGTGATGCTGAAAGGACGGAAATTTTGAATTCTCATGGACTCAAGGTCATGCGCTTCTCCAATTCAGAAGTTCTGAATAATTTTGAAATTATCAAGAGGCAAATCTCAGAACTAATTAAAACTAAATAACGTCCCCTTTCCAAGGGGACAGTTCCTGCCTTTCACAAAAAAGGCAGGAACAGGGGATCTTATAGACAAAACAGCTTATTTATCGTAATCTAAGCCCCATGACCAACAAGTTTTACGTCACCACGCCCATCTATTACGTGAATGACAAGCCGCACATCGGTTCGGCTTATACCACCGTCGTGGCGGATGCTTTGGCGCGTGCCAACCGTTTGCGCGGCGTGCCGACCATGTTTCTGACCGGCACGGATGAGAACAGCCAAAAAAACGTGGAAGCCGCGCAAAAAGCCGGTGCCGCTGGCAAAATTTTAAGCGAAGCGGACTTTAGATCTTATTTGGACGAAATGGCCACGATCTGGCAACGGACCTGGAAAGAACTGGGCATCAGTTTTGACGATTTTATCCGCACCACCGAAGAACGGCACCGGAAAGCCGTGGATCGTTTTTGGCGGGCGGTTTCAAAGTCAGGTGATATTTACAAGGATTCTTACGAAAGCCTGTATTGCGTGGGTTGCGAGGAATTTAAAACGCCGTTTGCAATCAAAGATAGCCATTGCCCATTGCATCCCAATCAAGAATTGCAGCTGGTCAAAGAAGAGAATTACTTTTTCAGAGCTTCGGCTTATAAAGATGAATTGCTCAAACTCTATCATGATCATCCTGAGTTCATACAACCGGTCAGCCGCATGAATGAAGTCCGGAGCTATGTCAAAGACGCTTTTGAGGATTTTTCAATCTCTCGTGAAGCTAAACATCTTTCCTGTGGCATTCCCGTGCCGGACGACGACAGCCAGCGCATCTATGTCTGGTTTGACGCTTTGATCAACTACCTGTCAGCCGTCGGGTATGGCACGGATGACAAGCTTTTCAAAAAATGGTGGCCAGCCACTCTGCATCTCGTCGGCAAAGACATCATCAAATTCCACTGCGCGCTTTGGCCCACCATGATCATGAGCGCGGCCAAGTCAGATCCGCTTTTGCAAAACGAGGATGGATCACCCATGCTCCCGGAACGAATTTTCGCGCATGGCTTCTTTACGATTGACGGACAAAAAATCAGCAAATCTTTGGACAACGCCGTTGATCCGCTGGACCTGGCTAAGGAATATCCTTTCGACGCTGTCCGCTATTTCTTATTGCGCGAAATTCCATTCGGCGAAGACGGCGACTTTTCCAAAACCCGTCTGGCCGAGCGTTACAACACGGATCTCGGCAACACGCTTGGCAATCTGGTCAATCGTGCGATCTCGATGAGCCGAAAGTACTTCAATAACCAAGTACCAAACACCAATGTCCAAAATACGATGACCGCGTTGCCGGAAACGTCGTGGGCGGGGAGTGAAGGGATGGATACGTTGTGGCAATCAGTTGACCAATACATCGAAGCCACGAGACTTGATTTAGCGCTTGAGACGATTTGGACAGGCGAGAATTGTTCGCTGATCAGCGCTAACAAATATGTCGAAGAGACTAAACCTTTTAAGTTGGCTAAAGACAATTTAGAACAAGCTGGCATCGTCCTCTACACACTGCTCGAAGCCTGCCGCCAGTATGCCTGGATGATTGAGCCCATCATGCCCAACATTGCCGAAGAAATCATCCGCCAGCTTGGCCAAGACCCCAAGAAAGAACGCAAACAGGGGATTAAAGTCCTCAAAACCTGGGGTGGACTCAAACCAGGATCAGAATTGCCTGAGCCGAAGATATTGTTTCCGAGGAATTCTTAAATATGACCAAGTTCATTCTCCATGGTGGCGGATCGAAGACATGGAATGAAACAGAGCGCCAGGAGAATTATCAAGCGATTGCTAGAGTTCTAACAAACGGATTCAAAACACCCGTTAAAGTCTTATTGATTTATTTTGCGCGCGTTTCAGAACTTTGGGACGAAAAATTCGCCGAAGATAAAGTCAACTTTTCTAAAGAAGTGACCGGCGTTGATCGCACACTTGAAGTTGCGAATCCTGACCCAAAGTTGTTTGAGGAACAGATTAAAAAGTCTGACATTATTTTTGTCCGCGGAGGTAACACAAAACTTTTAATGGATGTCATTCAGCAAACGCCTCATTTTGGTCAACTTCTCAAGGACAAAGTTTATTTCGGTTCCTCAGCCGGCGCTTATCTCGTTTCAAAATATTATTACAGCAACGATCGTTATCAAATCGAAGAAGGTTTGGGCATTTTGCCTATCAAATGTTTCGCACACTGGGATGAGTCTCAACAAAAGAGCTTAGAAGAACTCGAAAAGTACGGTGAAGAACTTCCAGTCACTCTATTAAAGGAAGGGGAATACAAAATTATCAACTAGTACTTTTTTGACATTGGCAATTTGACTTTGATTATTGTTGTTTGGTTTTTGATGTTTCTGCTGATATAATCAGCAGTAATATGCTCCTCTTCAACATCATCCTAGTCCTTGCTTTGATTGCTTTTGTCGGTTCGGGCCTAAAAGACGGCCTGATTTACGCCCTGGGACGCATTGTGGGCGCTGTAATCGGCTTTCTGATAGCGAAATACTTTTATATCCAGCTGGCGGTCGTATTTTCGCCCTTCATGCCAACCGGCTGGGCCAAGGTCATCGCCTTTTTGCTGATTTTCATGCTGGTCACCCGGATCATGGGCTGGATCTTTAGCGCCTTAGACAAGACGTTCAACTTCATCGCCATCATTCCGTTCATGAAGTCCATCAATCACGCCCTGGGCGCGTTCCTGGGGTTTCTGGAAGGCATCCTAGTCCTCGGAGGGTTGATCTGGATCATCAAGACCTTTAATCTGATCCCGTCGGCCATGGTTTACATCAACGGCTCATCCATCGCGACCTGGATCTTTACTGGGTTTACAAAAGTGCTGGGCATACTGCTTTAATGCCAAATGACTAATGACTAATGCCAAATTTAGGTGTTCGTTTCACGAATTTAATAAATATCCCGAAGGGATTCCAATATTTGGCATTAGTCATTTGGCATTCGTAATTAGCTTCCATGTTAGTTGATACTCACAGTCACCTCCATTTCAAAAAATACGACGAAGATCGAAAAGAAGTCCATGACCGCATGGCTGAGTTTGGCATAAAGACGATAACCATCGGCACAGCCATGAATACCAGCCGCGATGGAGTGGCTTACGCGGATAAGCATCCGGATACTTGGGCGGCAGTGGGTTATCATCCGGAACATGTGACAAGTGATTTTGAGGATGAAGATGAAATCGGCGTGTTGCAAGAACCTTATGACATCAAAGAGCTAGAAAAGATTGCTCAGTCATCACCTCGCGTGTTGGCGATTGGCGAGATAGGGCTTGATTATCATTACTTCACGGAGGAAGGGAAGATGAAGCCGGGTTTATCTATCGAGCAAGCTAAGTTAGAACAACAAAAAATATTTCTCGATCAAGCCAATCTGGCAGCCAAGCTCAACAAGACTCTGATCGTCCATGTTCGCGACGCGAGCCCCGTGGACAGCAGTCTTTACGGGGCGGCTGACGATATGCTTCGTATCTTAAGCGATATTCGACATTCGATATTCGACATTCGAATCGTCATCCACGGTTTTACCGAGACCTGGCAAATAGCCAGCTCATATTTGGATCTGGGTTGTTATCTCGGTATCGGCGGTATCGTGACCTTCAAGCCGCGCAAGACTACGGCACCCGAGGACACGCTCGAGTCAATTGTTAAAAAGATGCCCATTGATCGTCTACTCCTCGAAACTGACGCTCCTTGGCTCGCGCCCGTGCCTGTCCGCGGCTCACGCAACGAGCCGACGTTTGTCAGACATGTGGCTGAACATGTAGCACGGGTTAGGGGAATGGGTTACGAAGAAATCTGTAAAATTACCACCCAAAATGCGCAGAAGGCTTTTGCTTGCGAGTTTTAGGCCATTTTTTATTTTTTAGCACCATTGACAGTCGCTTCGTTCGAGCCTATACTTTTGGCGTCTTTAAAAATATGTCAACGGAGCAAAGCGAGCTCAAAAGTGAGCCAAAAAAGCCTGTGGACAACGGGCTATCTTTAGCTCAAGCCTTTGGCTTGGCCTGGCAATTTGGCTATACCATGGCCATTCCGCTGGTAGTTTTCGCGATTGGCGGAAGATTACTGGACAAGTACTTCAACACCTCGCCTTTATTCCTGCTGATAGGCATTATTGTCTCGATCGCTATTTCATCCATCATGATTGGCACGAAAGCCGTCAAAATAATTTCCGATATATCTGGTAAAGATGATAAAGACATTCAAATTAAAAAATAGACCATGTTAGCCATTTCCATCGGACCAGAAGTCCTGACAACTATCGCGGGCATGCCGATCACCAACACGCTCTTGGTGATGGTCGTGATTTTTGTTTTGGTCGTGGCGATCGCCATCTCGGTTAAAAGGAATGTCAAAGTCGATAAACCAGCCAAAGGCCTGACGGGCGTAGTTGAAGCGGGTATGGAAATGTTTTTAGATTTTATTGATTCAATTACCAACGACCACTATAAGACCATCCGGATTTTCCCAATTGTAGCAACCATTTTTTTTGTCGTGCTTTGTTCCAACCTGGTCGAACTCGTCCCAGGCCTTGGATCAATCGGCATTTGGGAAGTGCACCATGGAGAAAAAATCCTTGTGCCCCTCATCCGTTCCATGTCAGCAGACCTTAACTTCACTTTCGTAGTAGCCATCTTTGCCATGGTCTCGGTGCAAGTCATGGGCATGCGGTTCCTCAAGATTGGTCCATATCTTGGTAAATTCTTCGTGGCCCCCTGGAAAAAGCCTTACTTCATCGGTACTTTCGTGGGGCTTCTTGAATTCATGTCAGAATTCTCAAAAACCCTTTCCTTTGCTTTCCGTCTCTTTGGCAATATATTCGCGGGAGAGGTCTTATTGGCAGTCATGGGTTTTCTTTCGCCGTTCTTGGCGCCTTTGCCATTTCTCTTCCTTGAACTCTTCGTGGGCTTTGTCCAAGCTTTGGTCTTTTCCACTTTGACCATCGTGTTTTTGAGCATGGCCACTACGGGACACGAACACGAAGAGGAACACGCTAAACGCGCCGATTACTCGAAGGCAACTTTTGGCGGCAAACCAGGAGGCGTGGTCAATATGAGCCACGAACCGCAATCGTAGGAGCATGCGATGACCCATAGTCCGCGAGGACGACGGGTTACTCATTCCCTTACGCCCATCAGCGACTTTAAAAAAACAAACCTTCTCCGTCATCCTGAATTTATTTCAGGATCACCCGTAGCTTAAGCTTCGTGAGATGCCGAAACCCTCCATAGGCGGGCAGGCAAGTTCGGCATGACGGAAGAAAAACAGTCGACTGTCAAGCGTGCTAATTCTTTGACACAAGGACAGAATCACTTTCCAACTTTTTGGACATTGGTCTTTGTTTCTTGGTGTTTTACAGTCTTATGGCAACCGAAGCAGCCAATTTAGTAGCTTCCAACCTGGAGTCGGTTAAGCTGGTAGCTATGGCCCTGGCCATCGCTGTCGGCGGCATGTTTCCGGCCCTTGGCATCGGCAAAGTCGGCGCCAAAGCCATGGAATCCATCGGGCGCAATCCCGAAGCGGCTTCCAAGGTTATGACGGCCATGCTTATCGCGGCAGCCTTTATCGAGGCTATCGCCATTTACGCCTTGGTGGTCGCTCTGATCATCAAGTTCGTCTAACTGGAGTCATTCACATTCAGTTGCCGGAAGTCTCACCCGAGGTTTCCGGACACGGACTGTGAAGTTCCGAATAAATAAAATATGTCTGACATGCTCACCAAACTAGGGATCGACGGCCGGCTGTTCATCGCCCAGCTCGTCAATTTTCTGATCCTCTTTATTGTGCTCCGCGCTTTTGCCTGGAAGCCTTTGGTTATGGCTCTGGAAGATCGCCGAGCCAAAATCAAAAAGGGGATCGGGGACGCGGAACGCGCTAAACAGCAGATTAAAGATATCGAAAAGGAACGCGAAGTGGTTTTGACCAAAGCCCGAACCGACGCCATGCGCATCATGGAACAAGCCGAACAAAAAGCGCAGATTTTGAAAGACGAGAAGGTTAAACAGACTCAAAATGAGATTGAACAGGAATTGAAAGAGGCCAAGGAACAGATTAAGGGAGAGCGCTTGGCATCTTATGATTTGCTTAAGAAAGACCTTTCAAAGTTGATCACGACCGCCACGGGCAAGATCGTGCAAGAGATGAATGCCACGGGTCACGAAAAGTTGATTCAGGAAGCTATCACCGAAATCGAAAAGAGTTAAAATATGACTAAGAAGCAGAACCGTTTAATCTTAGATCTGGCCTTGGGAGCCATCCTGGCCGCCAAGGAGCAGAAGCTCGTCCCGGAATTTATGGACGATCTGGATTTGCTTTCTGCCATTCTTACGACTGACGCGCGCGTCAAAAATGCTCTGACCAACGTAGTCGTGCCATTTGATAAAAGATACGAAGCGGTCAAAAACATTCTGGGCGGGCAAGTCGAACCATTAACTCTAAGGACTATCGGATTGCTCATGGACCGACATCTGATAGGTTCTTACGCGACTTTTCAATCAGCGGTAGAGGCGGCGGCTAAGGAAAATGCCAACTATCATATTTGCCGCACAGTCTCAGCCATCCCTCTCAACGAATCAGCCCAAAAGAAACTTAAAACCGCTCTTGAAAAGAAATTAACCGGCACGGTCAAAATCAGATACGAGATTGATCCGAGTGTCATCGGCGGATTGTCTGTCACTTGCGGCGACTGGCGCTATCTCAACACGGTTCAAGCCAAACTCCATCAGTTAACCCGACATCTCATCACTACCAACTAAACATATGGCAAACATCACTAACGCAACCGCGGCGGCCAAGATCGCTGACCAGCTCACAGCCCAGATACAGTCCTTCAAACCGGAAAGCGCTTCCGAAGAGATCGGAGTTGTACGCGAAGTCGGCGATGGCATTGCTTCCATCACCGGACTCAAGCACGTCAAATCCATGGAAATGTTGACTTTCGAGGATGGTTCCATGGGCGTCGCTCTTAACTTGGAACAGGATCGCGTCGGCGCCATGATTTTGGGAGGTTACATCGGCATCAAGACCGGCCAAACTGTCCAAGGCACCGGCAAAGTTTTGTCATTGCCCGTCGGCGACGGCGTGCTCGGACGCGTTTTGAATCCTTTGGGCAAGCCTTTGGATGGCAAAGAAGCTTTTAAAGCCAAGGCTGATTATCCCATCGAAAAAACCGCCCCGGGTGTCATGACAAGACATCCGGTGGACACGCCACTCATGACAGGCATCAAAGCTATTGACGCCTTGATCCCCATCGGGCGCGGCCAACGCGAACTTATCATTGGCGACCGCCAAGTAGGCAAGACGGCCATTGCCGTTGATACTATCATCAACCAAAAAGGCAAGAATGTCATTTGTATTTACGTGGCTATCGGACAAAAAGAATCCAAAGTCGCCAAGATCGTGGCCAAACTTAAGGAAGCCGGCGCCATGGATTACACCGTGGTCGTATCAGCCGGCGCCGCGACTCCAGCCTCGTTACAATATATTGCGCCTTACGCCGGTTGTGCCATCGGCGAATATTTCATGGACCAGGGCAAAGACGCTTTGGTGGTTTACGACGATCTTTCCAAGCACGCCTGGTCATATCGTGAGATCTCCCTGCTCTTGCGCCGCCCGCCTGGCCGCGAAGCTTACCCCGGCGACGTGTTTTATCTCCATTCGCGCCTTTTGGAACGCGCCGTGCGGCTTTCCAAAGAATACGGCGGGGGATCGTTGACGGCTTTGCCGATCATTGAGACTCAGGCCGGCGATGTTTCGGCTTACATCCCGACTAACGTGATTTCGATTACCGACGGTCAAATCTTTTTGGAAAGCGACCTCTTTTATCGCGGCATTCGTCCGGCTTTGAACGTCGGCCTTTCCGTCTCCCGCGTGGGAGGCGACGCTCAATACAAAATCATGAAAAAAATCGCCGGTCCGGTGCGCTTAGACTTGGCCCAGTTCCGCGAACTGGAAGCTTTCGCGCAATTCGCGACCGATATGGACGAGGCCACGCGCAAGCAGATCGAACGCGGACGCCGCACCGTGGAAGTCCTCAAACAAGGTCAGTATCGACCCGCGTCGCTGGGCCACCAAATCGTGACCCTCTACGCCGTGACCAAGGGTTATTGCGACGAGGTCCCGACTGAAAAAATCCAGGATTGGGAAGCCGGCTTGCATGAATACTTGGATACCGAAGCCACGGAAGTCGTGAGCAACATCGAGGACCAAAAAGTCATGACTCCGGAACTCGAAGCCTTACTGACCCAAACCATCAAAGATTGGAACCAAACTTTTTTGGCGGCTAAATGATTTCATTTTTAATTATTAATTTTTAATTATTAATTGATGCTATGGCCGTCTCAACCCGCCGTATCAAAGCGCGCATCAAATCGATCGGCAACACGCGCAAAATCACCAAAGCCATGGAACTCGTGGCCGGGGCTAAGATGCGCCGGGCTGTTCAGATGACGATAGACAGCCGGCATTACAGCGGCAGTGTCAAACATATCGTGGATGACATCCGCCCGCTCATCAACCAGCGTTCGCATCCGTTGCTTTACGGCCGCAAGGAAGCCACCCGGACGATCCTCATCATCGCCGCGTCCGACCGCGGCATGTGCGGCGGCTTCAACGCCCAGCTTGTCAAAAAAAGCGCCGAGTTCATCAAATCAAGAAAAGAACCGGTCAGCGTAATCATCGTGGGCAAAAAAATCGAATCTCCGGTCAGGCACATGACCAACAACATCTTGGCCTCCTTCCCATCCATCTCAAACGCGCCGTCTTTCGAACGCAGTAAGAGCGTGGGCCAGCTGGCTTACGACGAGTTTCTGAAAAATAAAACCGATCGCGTTTTCGTATGTTACTCGGATTTCAAAAGCGCTATGACGCAGATTCCGACCATCGTTCAGTTGTTGCCGGTTGTCCCGGAGGAGGAGTTATTGGCCAGCGGAGCTTTTGAAAAAGAAGAAAAGGACGAGGCTTTGGCAAAATTCAGTGAATCGCAAAGCTTGGCTGAAGATCGAGCTCATTCCAAAAAGTATCCGCAAGACTATGCCGTGGTCTTTGAACCGACTCCGCGTTACGTGCTGGACCATCTGTTGCCTCGGTTGATCGATACGCGACTTTATCAAGCCATGTTGGAATCAGCGGCTTCGGAACATTCGTCAGCCATGATGGCCATGCGCAGTGCCACTGATTCGGCCACGGAAATGTTGGATAATTTAACCTTTACCTTCAATCAAGCCAGGCAAGCCGGAATTACCCGCGAAATATCGGAGATCTCGGCCGGTAAAGCCGCCTTGGAAAACTAAGAGTATGAATATTGAATATGGAATTTGGAATATGGGGTTAACCCTAAATACAAAATTCAAAATTCCAAATTCTAATTAATGAAAACTATGAAAGGAACTATCACCCAAATCATCGGTCCGGTCGTGGACGTCGCATTCGCGGGGGAACCGCCGGCCATCTACAACGCGCTTATCGTGGAACGCCCGGAAGGTGTGCTGACTTTGGAAGTCGAGCAACATCTTGGCGAAGGCCAGGTTAGGACCGTAGCCATGTCCAGCACGGACGGCCTGGAACGCGGCACCGAGGTCATTGATACCGGAGCGCCTATTTCCGTGCCAGTCGGCGACCAAACCCTGGGACGCATGTTTGGCGTGACCGGAGAAGCCATCGACGGCGGCAAAAATCCCGAGAAGGTCGAAAAATCGCCCATCCACCGCAACGCTCCCACTTTTGCCGAGCAATCAACCAAAACGGAAATTCTGGAAACCGGCATTAAAGTCGTTGATCTGATCTGCCCCTTCTTGAAAGGCGGTAAAATCGGTCTCTTCGGCGGCGCCGGCGTCGGCAAGACGGTCGTGGTCATGGAACTCATCCGCAACATCGCCACGGAACACGGCGGATACTCGGTGTTCGCCGGAGTAGGGGAAAGAACCCGCGAGGGCAATGCTCTGTGGCGCGAGATGAAAGAATCGGGCGTTATCGACAAGACGGCTCTGGTTTTCGGCCAGATGAATGAACCGCCCGGCGCCCGCGCCCGCGTGGCTTTGACGGCTTTGACCATGGCTGAACATTTCCGCGACGTTCAAAATCAAGACGTTCTGCTTTTCATCGATAATATCTTCCGCTTCACGCAAGCCGGCTCAGAAGTTTCCGCTTTGCTCGGACGCATCCCTTCGGCCGTGGGTTACCAACCGACTCTGGCCACGGAAATGGGCAACCTCCAGGAACGCATCACTTCCACCGACAAAGGATCCATCACTTCCGTGCAAGCCATCTACGTGCCGGCCGACGACCTGACTGACCCGGCTCCAGCCACCACTTTCGGCCACTTGGACTCGACCGTGGTTTTGACGCGCGCCCTGACTGAATTGGGCCTCTACCCGGCGGTGGATCCTCTCGATTCATCGTCTACCATTTTGGATCCCAAGATTGTGGGCGAAAGGCATTATCGCGTGGCCCGCGGCGTGCAAAAAGTTTTACAGCGCTATAAGGACTTGCAAGACATCATCGCCATCATGGGCATGGATGAACTTTCGGACGAAGACAAGATGACCGTGGCCCGCGCCCGTAAGATCCAAAAATTCCTGTCTCAACCTTTCTTTGTGGCTGAAGTCTTTACCCAACATCCTGGCAAATACGTCACGCTTGAGCAAACCATCGCCGGTTTTGAAGAAATTTTGGAAGGCAAGCATGACGATAAGCCGGAGCAATCCTTCTACATGAAGGGCGATATTTCTGAAGTAACTATTTAATTACGTCCTAACCGTCCTAACCGTCCTAACCGTCCTTCATGAGACGACCAGGACGACCAGGACGGAAAGGACGACCAGGACGTTATGTCAAAGTTAATGTTCGAACTCACAACTCCAGAAAAAGTGGTCTTCCAACAGGAGATCGACCAGGTGACACTGCCTACCATGGATGGTGAGATTACGATTATGCCTGGACACATTGCCCTCGTCGCCCAACTTGTGCCGGGCGTGGCCGCGCTTAAAGAAAACGGTGTCAAAGAGGACGTAGCCGTCTCGGGCGGGTTCATCCAGGTTGACGGCAAAGGTAAAGTTACGGTTTTAGCTGACACGGCCGAACGCGGTATGAATTTGAATCTCGAAGACATCGAAAAGGCTAAACAAAGGGCCGAACAGGTCATGAAAAGTTCGGCTCGGGGCGATGATGAGACTTTTGCGCATGCCGCCGCTGAGCTCGAACGCGAGCTGGCCCGCTATAAAGTTGCTCTAAAATATAAGAAAGACGGGCACGCTATTAAAGCCCCTATCCAAAACGCGGAATTGACGGACGACGCCGGTCCGGTATAAGGTAAAAGAATTACGAATTACAAATTCATAATTACGAATTATTGATTATTAATTCGTAATTCATAATTCGTAATTGAATATGCGATGCTTCCTGGGTATACCTCTGCCGGCCGATTGTCGTAACGCCATTCGGGAATCTTGGGTCGTGCCGGAATTGGAAAGAGCCAGTTTAAAAATGACCGACCCCGGCCAGTGGCATATTACCATGGCCTTTTTTGGAGATGTGGCCTATGACCAACTCCTCCGGCTTATCCAACTCATAGGACAAGCCCTGGAAACTCCGCCCCAGGGCGCCTTCCGTGTCACCTCAATTCAAACCTTTCCAACCAAAAAACCAACCATGTACGTGGCTAAGTGCGTCCCAGAACAGGAAGCCATGTGGCAACAATGCGTCGGACAGTTGATCGAAATGGCTTCGCTCTGCGCCCCGCAAACGGATCGCAAGCCGTGGTTGCCGCATATCACTTTGGCCAGGACAAGAAACGCGCGCATTCTTGATCCGGCGGAAACCTCTTTACACAATATCGGTTGGGTTCCTGAGTTTGCCACTTTTTATCGCAGCGAGCCGACCGTCACGGGCCATAAATACATTCCTTTGCATGAATTCCGCCTCAACGTTTGATCAATCAAAAATGCCAAATGCCAAATGCCAAATGCAGACTTTTGATTGCTTTGGACTCGTTGTCCATGGTTATTCGTTGACCAGGATGGTGACTGAAATCCAGACAAGATACGCTCAAGGGCTAGGCACTTGGATAGTCACGGCTAATCCGGAAATTTTGTTACATGCCAAAAGAGATCCAGAGCATTGGGAAGTTTTAAGGCAGGCTGATTTTAGGACTGTCGACGGCACAGGTCTCAAATTCGCCGGATGGTTTAAAGGCGCAAGGCCTAAAAGATGCGTGGGCGTCGAACTAGCTGAAGCCGTGGCTAAACTCTGCGCGCAAAATCACTGGACGCTGGCTTTAATCGGAGGCCAAGAAGGCGTGGCCGATAAAGCCGCTTGGCATCTTCGTCGACAATACCCTGACATCGTCGTCTTTTCAGAAACAGGCGGCAACGTCAGTCCGGACGGTCATTTGGACGAAAAGGCAGAAGCTTCGCTGACTCATCTTGTTGAGATCGAACCGGACGTCGTCCTAGTCGCTTACGGTCACCCCAAACAAGATTTCTGGATACATAAATATAGATCAAGATTGCCCAAGACGAAAGTCTTTATCGGCGTAGGCGGCACCCTGGATTTTTGGGCTGAAACGGCCAAACGCGCACCACAATGGATGAGATCCATGGGTTTGGAATGGCTTTGGCGCCTTTTTACCCAGCCCTGGCGCTGGAAGAGGATTTGGAATGCGCTGGTTATTTTCCCGTTAGCTGTCTTGTTCGACCGACAAGCCTAGTTTGTCATCCTGAACGTAGGTGAAGGGTTAGTGAGCTTCGCAGATTCTTCACCTACGTTCAGAATGACCGAATAAAAATACCGCCTTCGAGAGATTTCGAACGCGGCACATAGCCTCAGTGTCAGTCGGCGAGTTCGCCTGTGACATACCTCATCCGGCGGATCTTCTTGGCCACTGAGGGACATTCCTTGTCCATTCGCTTGAGCGCATCCCAGTAACCATGGTCTCTGAGGAACAACCTTCTCAGCAACTCAATCTCGTCATAACGCCGCCCTTCAAAGACTGTGTTGTGAAGCGTGGATTGGACAATAGGGTAGAGACACAGGGAGACTAATGCCCAAGCGGAGAGGGGTTGATGTGAGAAGTAAGGTTCGTTGGGCAGAATCGACAAAACAAGATAGATGAAACTAACCAGTGCCGCACTGAGTGGCAGTGCCAGCACGAAGGGTAGTACGTTCAGCTTCCGCAGCTTCTTGACTGAAGCGCGGAGTCGAGCCATCCGATTCAGCTCATCGGCTTCGCGCTTGATGTCCTCGGCTTTATACAGCTCGGGAATCTTCTGCTGAGAGCTCATTTATCTACCTCCTGCGCTGATATTAAGAGGAAAATGACATGTGGTCAAGGCTCCGCAGACTCTTCACCTACGCTCAGAGTGACTAAGAGGGCGGGTTGCGATTATCCATCAAACAGCGTAATATTGCTCCATTATGGCCCAAAAACGCATTCGTGTCCGTGCAGCGCCCAGCCCGACCGGCTACATGCATATCGGTAATTTGAGAACGTATATCTATGACGTGTTACTGGCTAAACAGAATGGCGGAGATTTTATTTTGAGGATAGAGGACACTGACCAGGCCCGTTTCGTGCCGGATGCGACTGAAAGTTTCTGTAGGACGCTCAAACGCCTGGGCATTATTCCCAACGAAGGCGTATGGTTGTCAGAAGACGGCCAATCACTGGTCCAGCGCGGTGATTTTGGCCCCTACATCCAGTCTGAACGCAAAGCTAAGCATCAAGCTTATGCCCAAAAACTTCTTGATATGGATAAGGCGTATTTTTGCTTTTGTACGCAAGAACGGCTTGATCAGATGAGATTAATGCAGGAAGCTGCCCACCAACCAACTGGTTATGACGGGCTATGCCGCAAAATAGACCCTGCTGAGGCTAAACGTAGAGTTGAAGCCGGTGAACCATCTGTCATCCGTCTAAAGCTTCCAAAAGAGGGAAGCGTAACTGTTAACGATGCGATTAGAGGTAAAGTGACTTTTGATTGGAAGTTGATAGACGACCAAGTCATCATCAAACATGACGGGATGGCAACTTATCATTTAGCCGCCATGGCTGATGACCATGACATGGAAATTACCCACATCTTGCGAGGGGAAGAATGGTTGTCTTCGGCGCCCAAGCACATGTTTATCTACGAAGCCTTTGGCTGGGAGTTGCCTGTCTTTGCCCATTTGCCACTGTTACTAAATCCGGACAGGACAAAGCTCTCCAAACGCCAGGGCGACGTATCAGTTGAGTCTTACCTGGATAAAGGATACCTGCCGGAATCATTGTTCAACTTCTTGGCTCTTTGCGGTTGGAATCCGTCAGACAAACAAGAAATTTATACTGTTGACGAGCTCTCGCCTTTGTTTGAACTCTCAAAAATAAATAAGAGCGGAGCCATCTTTAATCTGGAAAAATTGAACTGGCTGAATAACCATTATTTACGTCAGAGACCCGTGGAAGACTATGTGTCCATGGTATTACCGTTCTTACCGGCTGATGAGAAAGACCTTGATTTTAAACGTCGAATAGCACTTTTGTTTAGAGAAAGACTTAACTTACCATCTGAAATATCAGCGTTATCGTCATTCATGTTCCAAACAAGTCTTGATTACTCTAATGTGCCGTTGACTTGGAAAGATCACCCCAAAGAAGAAGCTATCGAACGGCTGAAGACGGTTAAAAGTTGGATTGAATCAATGAATGAATCAATAGTCGAGGATGCTAAAAAGTTGGAAGAGACCATAAAGAACAAAATACAGGACAATGGATGGGGAAATGGGGATACGCTTTGGCCGCTTAGAGTCACCTTATCGGCTCAGGAGAAATCCCCAAGCCCGTTTGAGCTGATGGCCGCCTACGGTAAAGAACGCTCAATTAAGCGTATCGACGAGGCGATAGTATATCTGCTAAAATGACACAGTAAAAATATGGGAGACGATGTTTAACAAAATTTATAAAACGATTGTTTTTTTATCAATCTGCTCACTTCTGAGCCAGGTTTTATTCGTCCCTCAAACCAAAGCCGTCAGCTCAGCCAAGGCCATAGCCGACGAGAGTACCGAGCTTAACCAAGACCTGAACAGCAAAAGGTCACGCGTCAAAGAGATTCAAGGCTTGATTAGCACATACCAGGATAAAATTAAGAGCCAGGACAATCAGCAATTGACGCTAAGCAACCAAATACTTTTATTGGATAACCGCATCAGGGAGAAAGAACTGCGTCTCGCCGAAGCTAAGGCGCAAATCGAGGTTCTCAATCTGGAACTGCAGGCTTTGGATACGAATATTGCCCGACAGGAAACTAAGATTACCGTTCAAAAGGAATTAGTGGGTGACTTGGTCCGGCGGCTCAGACAAAGTGATGATGTTAACAGTTTGCAGATTTTTTTGAGTCGGCCGTCGCTTTCGTCTTATTTTGACAGAATTGAGGAGCTTAAGAAGCTGCAGGGCGACCTGGGCCAAACTTTGGACAGAATTAAAAATCAAAAAATTACACTCGAGGCCGATAGACAGGATCGAGAGAATAAAATTAAGGATTTGGAAGTCCAAAAGAAGCAATTAAAAGAAGATGGTCTGAGGCTTGAGATGGAAAGAAACTCAAAAGAGTCGCTTTTATCCGAAACTAAGAATAACCAAGAAGAGTTTAGCCGCATGGTCGGGGAATTGCGCCAACAGAGCGAGGCGACGGCTGATGAAATATCCACGCTGGAAAAAAAGTTAAAAGACAAACTTGATGCCATTGACCAGGCTTTAGCCAACGGTCAGACCTTATTATTGTGGCCGGTACCTGTCAGGAAGATCACAGTCTATTTCCATGATCCAACTTACCCTTTTAAAAACCTTTTCCAGCATCCTGGAGTAGACCTTAGGGCCGATGTTGGGACGCCCATCCGGGCCGCGGCCGGAGGATATGTGGCTTGGACAAAACTGGGGAGCATGTACGGCAATTACATCATGGTCATCCACCCGGGTAGCATAGCCACCGTCTACGGACATTTAACAAAATTCAACGTCAAAGCCGGCACTTACGTCGAAAGAGGCGATATCATTGGCTTTACGGGCGGTATGCCGGGCATGCAGGGAGCTGGCCTATCAACCGGCCCGCATCTTCATTTCGAAGTCAGACAGGATGGCATTCCGGTCGATCCCATGGGTTTTTTACCGGAAGCTATTCAGACAGACGAGCTGGTGGCGAAGCAATGACAGTCTGTCATTTCGACCGGAGTGAAACGGAGTGGAGAAATCGTCGATCTATTGTGACTAGGTGACTTCTGTTCCTGCGATCTCTCGACTAACGCTCGAGATGACAGACAGGAGACTATCCAAATCGCTCATAGTCGAAACATGGACGGCGGCGGCGCGATATTGGCGAAAGCCGGGGATGCTTTTGAAATACCAGGGAAAATGTTTTCTTAATTTTATTAAACCTTTTTCGCCATAATGTTCAATCTGCAATTCCGCGTGACGACGTAAGCCTTTCAATCGTTCCTCGAGTGAAGGATCACCTGGGTCTGGCTGACCAGAGAGAACGGTTTCGATCCTTTTAAAAATCCAGGGATTACCCAAAGCCCCACGACCAATCAATAAGCCTTGAGCACCGGATTGGTTCAAAGCCTCGATGGCTGATTTTGGATCAACAATGTCGCCGTTGACTAAAACTGGAATTTTAACGTTATCGACGACTTTTTTCACGGCTGACCAATCAGCTTGACCAGAATAGCCTTGAGCTTTAGTTCTGGCATGGATTTCCAAAGCGTCCGCGCCGGCCTGCTCAAGAATTTTAGAGAAATCAAGTATCTCATCCGGCTTACTCCAACCTAGACGCGTTTTAACGCTAAGTGGTAAACTAATGGTGCTTTTGATGGCATGAACAATGGCCGCCGCTTTGTCTGGTTCGCGCATAAGCGAAGCTCCGTTAAAATTTGAGACTGCCTTATGGACAGGACAGCCCATATTGACATCAATGCCATCCGGCTTAGACGTCTGCATGACAAGCTCGGCCGCTTGGGCCATG